>ENA-OSEY01000476-OSEY01000476.1-marine-metagenome-genome-assembly--contig:-NODE-476-length-29538-cov-6.792539_pt1 | contig 29538 bp, 21 predicted proteins | sample MGYA00248465_ERZ534230 | MGnify/ENA primary metagenome ERZ534230 (study PRJEB26409, sample SAMN06344110) | marine metagenome | isolation source: Sea water from surface | place: Atlantic Ocean:Southern...
TAAAATTATATGAAGTATTTAATGTATTCTATAGCAGTACTTTTTTCATACTCTATATACTCTCAAGATTTAAATAACCATTCAAAATTTATAAATAAGATATATGATGAAGCTTTATCAAATGGTCAATCATATGAAAGGCTTGACTATCTCTCAAATCAAATAGGAGGGAGGTTATCTGGTTCAATTAACTATGAAAGATCAGTAAAGTGGGGAAAAGAACAACTGGATATAATCGGATTAGATTCAGTTTGGTTTCAACCTGTAATGACTCCAAAATGGGTAAGAGGTGCACCTGAATATGCACATATTGAATCAACTCCTGGCAATACAATTTCAGTACCTATAGCTGCATTAGGTGGTTCAATATCAACACCTTCAATTGGAATATCAGCAAATGTAGTGGAGGTAAAATCATTTGAAGAGTTGACTAAAATTGGTAAAGATTCAATAAATGGAAAAATTGTTTTCTTTAATAGAAGGATGGATCCAACTTTAATAAATCCCTTTCTAGCCTATAGTGGAAGCGTAAATCAAAGAACTCAAGGTGCAGCTAAAGCAGCAAAATATGGAGCTTTGGGAGTCATCGTAAGATCAATGACAACAACATTAGATGATTACCCCCACACCGGATCAATGTATTATGATGGACTTACACTAAATGAAAGAATACCTGCTGCAGCAATTAGTACCAACGGTGCAGACCTTTTAAGTTCCATGCTATCATTAAACCCAAATATTAAATTTTTTTTTAGACAAAACTCTAAAAATTTTCCTGATGTTTTATCTTATAATGTAATTGGTCAAATTGATGGATCTGAAAGAGCTAATGAAATAATTCTTGTTGGTGGTCATTTAGATTCTTGGGACCTAGGAGATGGTAGCCATGATGATGGTGCTGGGATAGTCCAATCAATGGAAGTTTTAAGAATTTTAAAGGTTCTAAATTATAAGCCTAAAAGAACTATCAGAGTCGTATTATTTGCAAATGAAGAAAATGGATTAAGGGGTGGAAAAAAATATGCTGAGCTTGCAAAAATTAATAAAGAGTCACATTTTTTTGCTTTGGAGTCTGATGCTGGTGGATTTACCCCTAGAGCTTTTAGTTTTGATACAACAGAAAGTGAGTTTGAGAGTTTAAAGAAGTATGAAAGCTTATTTAAACAATATGGAATTGATAATTTTGTTATGGAGGGGAGTGGTGCAGATATAGGGCCCTTAAAGGATAATAAGGTTATTCTGGCAGGATTTAGACCAGATCCACAAAGGTATTTTGATTATCATCATGCAGCATCCGATACGTTTGATAAAATTAATAAACGTGAATTGGAACTTGGTGCAGCAGCTATGACAGCATTAGTCTACTTAATTGATAATTATAAACTATAATAATGAGCAAAGTGCTTAAAGGAATCTCTGTATATACTAGAGAGTTTAGGTATAATTTAAAACTTGCGTACCCAGTAATGATTGGTATGCTTGGTCATACTTTTGTTCAGTTTATCGATAATGTAATGGTAGGACAGCTTGGAACAGCTGAATTAGCTGCAATTTCACTGGGAAATAGTTTTGTATTTATTGCTATGTCAATTGGAATAGGGTTTTCACAGGCAATAACTCCTTTAATTGCTGAGGCTGATGGTGCAAAAAAAGATAATGATATATCTGGAATTTTTGAACACAGTTTTTTGATTTGTTTAATACTTGGATTAATTCTTTTTACGGTAGTCTTTTTGAACAGAAATCTTCTATACTTCATGAATCAACCAATCGAAGTGGTTAAATTAGCTTCTCCATATTTATTCTGGGTATCATTTTCATTAATATCCATAGTAACTTTTCAATCATTTAGACAATTTGCTGATGGTTTATCCTTTACTAAAGCAGCAATGTATTCAACTCTATTAGGAAATGTAATAAATGTAATTCTAAATTTTTTTTTAATTTTTGGGCTTTGGATATTTCCTAAGCTAGGTGTTGAAGGTGCAGCAATTGGTACATTAATTTCTAGAATATGTATGCTAATATTCATAGTTGTCTACTTGAAATTACATAAAAAGCTATCAAAATATATCAAGAGATTTTTTCCTTCAAAAGTCCAAATTCAAAGACTAAAAAAGATTATATATCTGGGATTACCATCTGCTTTACATAGCTTCTTTGAGGTTGCTTTTTTTATCTCTGCAGTTTGGATGGCAGGTATAATTGGTAAAAATTCCCAAGCTGCAAATCAAATTGCTCTTAACTTAGCCTCTATGACATATATGGTAGCTCTCGGTGTTGGAGTTGCAGCAATGATAAGAGTAGGAAATCAAAGAGGAATGATGAACTTTATTAAATTAAGAGAGGTTGCTCTTTCCACTTTACTTCTAATAATAATTATTGATATTTTTTTCTGTATAATATTCTTAATTTTTAATGATTATTTACCATTACTTTACTTAGACCTTGGAGATTCAAATAATCTTACTGATGTTAATGAAGTTATTGAACTTGCATCAAAACTTTTAATAATTGCTGGAGTTTTTCAATTATTTGACGGTATTCAGGCCGTAGTCTTAGGAGCACTAAGAGGCATGCAAGATGTAAATAAGCCAGCTTTGATTATATTTCTTTCTTATGGTTTAATTGGTTTCCCAACTTCATATTTTCTTGGTTTTTATACCAAACTTTCAGTAGTTGGAATATGGATTGGGTTAATGACAGGTCTGCTTTCTTCATCTCTTTTCCTTTTTCTTAGATTTAATTACCTTTCAAAAAAAACAATAAGACTGAATGTTTGAAGAAATATTAAAACTAGATTCTAAATTATTTTTGTTCTTAAATAATCTAGGAACAACAAAATTTGATGCTTTTTGGTTAAGTCTCTCTAAAATAGAGGCAAATATTTTGATGTATTTATTTTTAATTCTTTTATTCTTTCATATTAAAAAGCTTAGTCCAAAATTTCTATATATCTTCTACCTACTTTTTATCATTGCACTTATGATAACTATTACCGATCAAGGGGCCAATTTTTTTAAAGATTCTTTTCAACGTTTAAGACCTTGCTATAATGAATCTATATCGGATTCTTTAAGACTCGTAAAGGAAAATTGTGGTGGAAAATATGGATTTTTTTCGGCACATGCCTCTAATTCTTTTTCTTTGGCGATTTTCTTTGGTCTCTTATTCAAAAATAGAATTAGATATATGATTATAATAACCACAGTTTATGCATCACTAATTTCGTATAGTCGAATATATCTTGGTGTTCATTTTCCAATTGATATTATTGTTGGTAGTTCTTTTGGAATATTTGTAGGATTCATTATTTACAGTTTTGTATATCTAAAGTTTTTGAAGTTCTTTGACAAAGCTTGACCACGAGTATTTAATTTTAGATTTTTTAATATTTTGTTTGTAACTCTTAAGCTTATCTTCATCTAAAGATTCTAGTATCACGTTTGACAAACTTTCAGGAGTTTCTTTAAAAATTGCTCCACTTTTATCTCTATGAATAACTTCTTTTAAACCCTCAATATTTGAAACAACCATTGGAGTGTTATATAAATAACATAATGGAGTAATCCCACTTTGACTGGCTTTTATATAAGGTTGAATAATTAGGTCACTTGCACATATATAGTCTCTAATCATCTTTGAATCTAAAAATTTATTATATATGATGATCTTATCATTTAAATCAAGGTCATTTATCAAGCTTAAATACGTATTTACTGGTTCATAAAATTCCCCTGCAATTATTAGTCTGATATCATTCCTACTCATCAATTTCATACTCTTTATAAGAGTCTCTAATCCTTTATACTTTCTAATTAGTCCAACAAAACTTATATAAGTCTTATCACTGAGACCTAAATTAATTTTTGCTTTTTCTTTATCCTTTGGTTTAGGCAGATTTAAATTTATTGGATGGAATAGAGATAAAACTTTTTTATTAGTTGATTTTGCAACCTGTCTCCCAACATTATCTGACATTGTAATAAATTTATTGCATGTTTTTAAATAAAACTTACGAAGTAGCTTCTCAAAAAGTACTTTTTCATGATTATCCCAATTATCAATAAGCCCAATTATTTTTATTCTTTTATTTAAAAGTAAACCAATAAAAAAATAAGGGAATACTAAGATAGGGGACCAGTATCTTAAAATTATTGATTCAGGCATAATTTTATTTGCCATTTTAGATACTCTAACCCAATTAAATGGATTCATAGTATTGATTACTCTGGTTATTTTAAAATTTTGAACATAACCTTCATTACTATACTGAGATTTTCCAGGAAACAAAAAACTAGGATATAAAAGTGAGAAAGTCCAAACTTCAGTATTAAATCCTGATTTGATTAACTCATTACATAATGAATGAGTTGAGTCTGAAATACCACCCCTGTAAGGATAGGCAGCTGAAAATACTAGGAACTTAATTTTATCTTCCTTTGTATTCATAATATTTTAAATAATCTTTATAAGTCTCCGTATGAGTTCTTTCTTGGAAGATTTGATTGACCCATTAAATATTTGTCAATATGATAAGAAGCTTCTCTACCTTCAGAAATTGCCCAAACAATTAATGATTGACCTCTTCGACAATCACCTGCAGTAAAAATATTATTTTTTTTGGTTTGATAATCGGAATTTGAAGATATATTGCCTCTATCATTCATATCAATATTAAGAAGATTTGGAAGAGATTCCTCAGGACCAGTAAATCCTAAAGCTAAAATTACCATGTCACATTTCCAAGTTTTATTAGTATTAGGAATTTCGGTAAATTTTCCAGAAACCTTATCAAATTCAACATTAACAGTCTCAAGGCCTATTATGTTATTATGTTTATCACCAATAAATTTTTTTGTCAAAATACTCCACTCTCTGCTGACACCCTCTTGATGAGATGAAGTTGTTTTAAGAGTGAAGGGCCAATATGGCCATGGATTGGAGGAATCTCTATACTTCCCTGGTTTATGAGATAGTTCAAAATTTATGATACTACTTGCACCATGTCTATTAGATGTTCCAATGCAATCTGAACCTGTATCTCCTCCTCCTATAACAATTACATTCTTATCTTTTGCATTGTATCTATCTAAATGTGCATTTATTTGTTTATCAACAAACTTATTATTGTGAGTTAAAAAATCCATTGCTTGCTCTATTCCATGTAAATCACTTCCTGGGATATCTAATGCTCGCTTCTTAGTAGAGCCAATAGAGATGAGAACTGCATCATATTTTTCTTGTAATTCTTTTATTGAAATATCTTCACCAACATTAATACTACACTTGAATTTAATACCTTCCTGTTTTAATATATTTACTCTTCTATCAATGATATTTTTCTCCAATTTAAAATCAGGTATACCATATCTTAATAGTCCCCCAATTTTATTATCTCTTTCAAAAACAGTAACATTGTGTCCTACAGAGTTTAATTGCTGAGAAGCAGCAAGTCCAGCGGGTCCAGAACCAATAATAGCAACCTTTTTCCCTGTTCTATTTTTTGGCTTAATTGGCTTTATCCATCCATTTTTAAAACCCTCTTCTATAATATTTTTTTCAATTAATTCAATTGAAACAGGTGGATCAATAATTCCTAGAACACAAGATGCCTCGCATGGAGCAGGACATAATCTTCCAGTAAATTCAGGAAAATTATTTGTTGAGTGGAGGACCTCAAGTGCATCTTTCCATTTCTTATTGTAAACTAAGTCATTGAAATCAGGAATTAAATTTCCTAGTGGGCACCCACTATGACAAAATGGTACGCCACAGTCCATACATCTTGCTGATTGACTCTCTAATTCAGACTTTTTAACTTTTACAGTAAATTCATTGTAATTCTTAAGTCTATTCCTTATTGGTAGATATTTCTCATCAATTCTATCAAACTCTTTAAAACCCTTAACTTTTCCCATTTAATTAATAAGTTGATTAATTTTTTCTTCCTTTAACTTTTCCAGTGCAGCTTTATATTCAATTGGCATGATCTTTACAAAGTTTTTCTTTTCTGAATTCCACTTTGATATTATATTTTCAGCAACTTTACTAGCTGTATTTGAATAATGATTTTTTAATAAACTATAAATTAGATCAATATCTTGATTGTCTATTTTATCAAAGTTTATCATTTCCATATTGAAGTTTTTTTCTGAGAAATTTTCTGTTTTTAGTATATATGCAATCCCTCCACTCATTCCAGCACCAAAATTTCTACCAATTTCTCCTAATATCAAAACATTTCCTCCTGTCATATATTCACACCCATGATCTCCAACTCCTTCAACAACAGCATTGGCACCCGAATTTCTGACACAGAACCTCTCACCTGCAATTCCATTAATATATGCCTCACCAGATGTTGCTCCATATAAAGCAACGTTACCTGTAATTATATTTTTATCGGACTCAAAAGTAGATTCTTCCGGAATTTTAATTGATAAAATTGCTCCTGACAAACCTTTACCAAAATAGTCATTTGTATTTCCAATTACAGTCATTTTGAGTCCTTTAACTGCAAATGCACCAAAACTTTGACCTGCGGAGCCTCTAAAATTGATATTAAGAGTATTTTTAGGGAGACCATTAATTCCATGTAGGTTAGATATTTCATTACTGATTAGAGCTCCTACAGATCTGTCAGTATTCATAATCTTAAATTCAAAAGAAGATTTTACTTTCTTATTTATTGACAGTTTAGCAGAATCCAATATTTCAAAATCTAGGATGCTTTCCAGGTTATGATCTTGTTTTTTTGTGTTTTTTATTGGGAAACCTTCTTGATTAATTGGTTTGTATAAAACTTTATCTAAATTAATACCCTTAACTTTATAATCCTCAAAACCTTCTCTTGGTTTTAATTTTTGAGTTTGACCTATCATTTCATCAACAGTTCTAAATCCAAGGTCTGCCATAATTTCTCGTAATTCTTGTGCAACGAAATACATGTAATTAATTACATGTTCTGGTTTGCCATTAAAGTTTTTTCTTAAGTCTGGGTCCTGAGTTGCTATTCCAACAGGACATGTGTTTAGGTGGCATGCTCGCATCATAATACAGCCAGAAGCTACAAGAGGAGCTGTAGAAAAGCCAAATTCTTCTGCACCTAAAAGGCATGCTACAGCCACATCTTTACCTGTTTTGAGTTGGCCATCACATTCAAGGACAACTCTACTTCTTAAATTATTTATTACTAATGTTTGTTGTGCTTCAGCAATTCCAAGTTCCCATGGAAGGCCAGCATGTCTTAAAGATGTTAATGGAGATGCTCCTGTCCCACCATCGTAACCTGATATTAGAATAACATCAGCTTTAGCTTTTGCAACACCCGCTGCAATAGTGCCAACGCCTACTTCTGAAACTAATTTGACATTAATCCTAGCTTTTCTGTTTGCATTTTTTAGATCAAAAATTAGTTGGGCTAAATCTTCAATTGAGTAAATATCATGATGTGGAGGAGGAGAGATTAATCCTACAAATGGGGTAGAATTTCTAACTTTTGCAATAAGAGGATTTACCTTTGGGCCAGGTAATTGCCCTCCCTCTCCTGGTTTTGCTCCCTGAGCCATCTTAATTTGAATTTCATCTGCATTAGACAGATAGTATGAGCTAACACCAAATCTACCTGATGCAACTTGTTTTATTGAACTGTTCCTAAGATCTCCATTTTTATCCTTTTTAAACCTATTACTGTCTTCACCTCCTTCTCCGGAGTTACTTTTTCCCCCAATTCGATTCATTGCAATAGCCAGGTTTTCGTGAGCTTCTTTACTTATAGATCCATAAGACATCGCACCAGTTTTAAATCTCTTAACTATTTCTGTCCAAGGCTCAACTTCTTCTATAGGAATTGGATTATAATCCACAAATTTTAAGAGACCACGTATAGTCATTAATTGTTCCTCCTGTTCATTTACTAACTTTGAAAATTCTTTGTAAGAAGAGTAGCTTTCCTGTCTAACAGATTTTTGAAGTTTTGATATTGTATTAGGATTTAACATATGGCTTTCACCATCTCTTCTCCATCTGTAATCTCCACCTGTTTTAATCGAGATAAAGTCTGAGGACGAATTAAAAGCATGCTTAATTCTTTGACTTATTTCTTTTTCAATCACATATAGACCAACTCCTTCAATTCTAGTTGGAGTATTATTAAAATATTTATTTATAAAATTGGTTTTTAATCCAAGTGCTTCAAATATCTGAGATCCTCTGTAAGAATTAAGAGTGGATATGCCAATTTTATTCATAACTTTTAATATGCCTTTAATTGTAGCATCATTAAAGTTATTGATAGCCTTTTCTTTTGATATATTTTTTATAAATCCTAATTCAAAGTGGTAGTCTATAATCTCATTAACTAAATATGGGTTTATTGCACTTGCTCCATAACCAAAAAGCATCGAGAAGTGATGAGGTTCTCTTGGTTCAGCAGATTCAATTATAATTCCAAATTTTGATCTTTTATTCTTTTTAATCATAGTTTGATGTATAAAAGAACAAGCAAGCAATATTGGAATAGGTGACATTTTCTTTGATACATTTCTATCACTCAAAATAATTATGTTTGTCCCATCATCAATGTATTTCTCAATTTTACTAACTATGTTATCTAAAGCTTCCTCGATACCATTATGTCCCATTTTGGATTTGTAAAGGCAATTAATAGAATTAGACTTGAAGTTTTTATGCTTGATGTACTTTATTTTGTCTAAATCTTCATTAGATATAATAGGATTATTAATTTTAAGGTTAACGCAATGTTCCTCTGTAAGTTCAAAAATATTGTGATTTTTTCCAACAGATAAACTTGTATCAGTTATGATTTCCTCTCGAATTCCATCTAGTGGAGGATTCGTAACTTGAGCAAAAAGTTGTTTGAAATAGTTATAAAGTAGCTGAGGCTTTTTTGATAAAACAGCTAATGGAGTATCAATACCCATCGAACCGATAGATTCCTTTCCGGAGATACTCATAGGAATTATGATCTTCTTAAGATCTTCCTTTGTATATCCAAAAATTTTTAATCTAGTTTCAAACTTTATTTTTTCATCAGGTGTTCTATTACCTGTGTAAGGGACATCTTTTAATTGTAATACATTATTGTTAATCCACTTCCTGTAAGGTTGTTTAGAGACTATTTGAGATTTAATCTCATCATCATTAACTATTTTACCTTCGTCCATGTCAACTAGAAATATTTTTCCAGGTTCAAGTCTTCCATGTGACAATACGTTTTCAGGCTCAATTTCTACAACACCTGTCTCTGAAGACATAACAACATACCCGTCTTTAGTGACAGTATATCTTGATGGTCTAAGACCGTTTCTATCAAGAAGTGCACCAATATATTTTCCATCTGTAAATGGAATAGATGCTGGTCCATCCCATGGCTCCATTATGCAGCTATTGTATTCATAGAATGCTTTTTTATCATCATCCATTGAATTGTGTTTTTCCCATGCTTCAGGAACAAGCATCATCATTACTTCTGGAAGAGATCTACCTGTCATCAATAAAAGTTCAACAACCATATCCATCGTAGCTGAGTCAGATTTATTGGGAACGATGACTGGAAGAATCTTAGACATGTCATCTTTGGAAATATGAATTGATTTGAATAATTCTTCTCTAGATTTCATCCTATTAATATTTCCTTTAAGTGTATTTATCTCACCATTGTGACACATATATTTAAATGGTTGAGCTAAGTCCCATGTAGGGAATGTATTTGTTGAGAATCTTTGGTGAACAAGGGCAAGTTTTGTAACTAATAAGGAGTCCTTGAGGTCTATGTAAAATCTTTCAATATCTTCTGGGACTAATAATCCTTTGTATATAATTGTTTTTGTACTAAGGCTAGAGAAATAAAAGTATTCTTTTTCAGACAATTCAGAGGAGTAAATTGAATTTTCTGCGATTTTACGTGCTTTGAACAACTTTAAATTAAAATCAGCCTCATCTAATTTTTGATCTTTAGTAGTTATGAAAACTTGTTTAATTTCTGGTTGAGATTTACTTGCAATAGATCCTACAACTTTAGAGTTAACTGGGACATTTCTCCATCCAATAATTTTTAAATTTTGATTATTAATTTCATCCTCAAAAATTTTGATACACCGGTTTGATTGGGTCAAACTTTTGGGTAAAAAAACCATACCAACTGCATAATTATTTGGTTCGGGAAGAGAAAAATTACATTTTTTTGCAAAAAAAGAATGTGGAATCTCAATCAGAATTCCTGCACCATCACCTGTCCTTCCATCTGAACTAACTGCTCCTCTATGCTCTAAGCATGTGAGTATATTTAGAGCTTTTCCTATTATACTATTGGTTCTCTCACCATTAAGACTACATATGAAACCTGCTCCACAATTATCGTGCTCAAACTCAGATAGATATAATCCTTGATTCTTTATTTTCATAAATGAGGTACAAAATTAAAATTATGGTTCAATGATGAAAATCAAACCAGAATTAAACAAATATGTATAAATTATATTTACCATATTATCAAAAAAAGGTTAAAAAAAATATCATATTGATATTTTTCAGAAAATAAACTAAAAATATTTTAGGGATATTTAGCTATTTATCGACCATTCACCAGTTAAGAGTAATTTCTCTGCCTGTTTAAATTTCATGGTTTTGACTTCACCAGTATCATTGTTTTTAATTTCCACTTTTTCGTTTCTACCGATTTTAGGAACTTCTCTTGTAATTGTCTCTACTCTCTGGTTCTGTTGACTTGCACTTGCCCCAACTCTCCTAGCTCTTTCAGCCAATTCGTCACTATTAAGGCTCTCTTCTTTTGAGGTTTGATAATTATTATTATTATTAGACGCGTTCGTTGAAGCATCTTTAATATTTCCTTGATTATTTGGAAGGTTAGATTTAAATAAAAATGATAATAATTCTTTATTTAACACGTGAATCATTGATTTAAATAATTCATATGCTTCAAATTTATAAATCAGCAATGGGTCTTTCTGCTCATGAACTGCTAATTGAACAGATTGTTTTAATTCATCCATTTTTCTTAAATGGTTTTTCCACTTCTCATCAATAATAGCTAGAGAAATATTTTTTTCAAAATCATCAATAAGATTATCACCATTTGTATCAAATGCCTTTTTTAAATCAGTCACAATATTTATAACTTTTTTACCGTCTGTAAAAGGAACTACAATTCTTTTGAAAGAGTTTGCTTTATTCTCATAAACATTTTTGATTACAGGTAATGCGAGGGCTCTGTTTAATTCTTTTTTATTTGTATAAAACTTATTTAATTCTTGGTAAAGTGAGTCTATTAAATTTTCCTCGCTTGATTCAATAAAATCATTCTCATTAACTGGAGAAGTCATTGAAAAGGTTGTTATTAGTTCAAACTCAAAGTTTTTAAAATTATTTACAGCTTTATTATCTCTAACAATCTCCTCTATTGTATCAAACATTATGTTAGAAATATCAATTTGTAGTCTATCTCCTTCAAGAGCATTTTTTCTTAATGTATAAATAATATTCCTTTGGGAATTCATTACATCATCATACTCAAGAAGTCTTTTTCTAATACCAAAGTTGTTCTCTTCTACTTTTTTTTGTGCTCTCTCGATTGACTTAGTAACCATCGGATGTTGAATATTCTCCCCATCTTTTAATCCCATTCGATCCATTATATTTGAAACTCTATCTTGACCAAATAGTCTCATTAAATTATCTTCAAAAGAAACATAAAATTGAGAGCTACCTGGATCTCCCTGTCTTCCAGACCTCCCTCTAAGCTGTCTATCAACTCTTCTTGAATCATGCCTTTCAGTTCCAATTATTGCCAGTCCACCTGCATCAATAACATCTTGGCTTAGCTTAATATCAGTTCCTCTACCAGCCATATTTGTTGCAATTGTTACAACCCCTGGTTTTCCAGCTTCAGCTACTATGTCAGCTTCTTTTTTATGAAGTTTGGCGTTAAGAACATTGTGATTAACATTGGCTCTATTAAGCATTTTACTTAATAATTCTGAAATTTCAACAGAAGTTGTACCAATTAATACTGGTCTTTTATTATTTCTCAGATCAATTACCTCTTCTATTATCGCATTATATTTTTCTCGTTTTGATTTATAAATTAAATCATCTTGATCTTTTCTAGCTACAGGTTTATTCGTTGGAATTTCAGTTACATCAAGCTTGTAAATCTCCCAGAATTCACCTGCCTCTGTGATTGCAGTTCCAGTCATCCCAGAAAGCTTAGAATATAATCTAAAATAATTTTGAAGTGTAATTGTAGCAAAAGTTTGAGTAGCTGCTTCAATTTTTACATTTTCTTTTGCTTCAATTGCCTGATGAAGTCCATCTGAGTACCTCCTTCCATCCATTATTCTTCCAGTCTGCTCATCAACTATCATCACTTTGTTTTCTACAACAACATATTCTACATCTTTCTCAAATAGAGTAAAAGCCTTAAGTAATTGGTTAATACTATGAATTCTCTCACTCTTGATGTTGAAATCATTGAATAGATCATTTTTCTCTTTAGCCTCATCTTCTGGAGATAAACCTTTACTTTCTATTGAAGCTATTTCAGTTGAAATATTAGGCATAATAAAAAAGTCTTTATCATCAAGATCTTCTGAGAGTGTACTAATTCCCTTATCTGTTAGTTCAATCTGATTGTTTTTTTCATCAATTGTAAAGTAAAGTTCCTCATCAATTTGATGCATTTCTCTATTGTTATCCTGCATATAAAAATTTTCAGTTTTTTGAAGTGTTTGTTTAACACCCTCTTCACTTAAAAATTTGATTAATGCCTTATTTTTGGGTAATCCTCTAAAAACTCTGTAAAGAAGAAAACCTCCTTTGTCATTATCAGAATCTTTGATTAAACCCTTTGCCTCAGATAGAATACTAGTTAAGTAATTCCTCTGTAAAGAAACCAATCTTTGAATTTTGGGTTTTAGATTGTCAAACTCGTGTCTATCCCCATCTTTTGTTGGACCAGAAATAATTAATGGTGTTCTTGCATCATCAATAAGAACAGAATCTACCTCATCTATTATTGCATAATTATGCCTTCTTTGAACAATATCATCAAGTGAGTGAGACATGTTATCTCTCAGATAATCAAAACCAAACTCATTATTTGTTCCATAGGTTATATCAGCCTCGTAAGCTCTTTTCCTCTCAGGTGAATTCGGTTTATGATAATCGATACAATCAATTTTTAAACCATGAAATTCAAGTAAAGGACCCATCCATGCACTATCACGTTTAGCTAGGTAATCATTAACTGTAACCAAATGAACACCATCTCCAGTCAGAGCATTAAGGTAAATTGGTAGTGTTGAAACTAATGTTTTACCCTCTCCAGTCTGCATCTCACCAATTTTCCCTTGATGAAGAACAATTCCTCCAATTAATTGAACATCATAATGAATCATGTCCCAGATAACATTCTTGCCTGCTGCATCCCAATTATTAATCCAGATAGCTTTATCATTCTCAATTTTAGTGTATGATTTTTTCGATGCAATTTCTTTATCAAAATCAGAGGCAATTACTTTTATTTCTTTATTTTCAAAAAATCTTCTAGCAGTCTCTTTTACAACTGCAAATGCTTCTGGTAGTAATTTATCTAAAACTTCAGATTTTTGTTTAATTAAATCCTCCTCTAAAGATTCAATCTGTCTAAATATTTCTTCTTTTTCTGAGTTAGAGAGGTTGTTTGAAAGTTTATCATTTAAATCAAAAAGTAAATCATTGAGCTCTTTAGTTTCATCTGAAATCATTTTTTTAAACTCAATTGTTTTATTCCTGAGTTGGTCATTTGAAATTGATGAAAGTTTATTAAAATGATTATTAATTTCATCAACTATAGGGGTAAGCTTTTTAAGATCTTTCCCAGACTTATCCCCAAGAAATACCTTCAATAGGGAATTTACAATTGACATAATATCTTTTTTTCAAATTTATTCAAAAATTACCAATAAATATTGATAAATGAGATTAATACTCATCTTCATTCCAAAGGTAATCTTCTTCAGTGGGATAGTCAGGCCAAATCTCCTCAATAGATTCATAAACATCACCCTCATCTTCAAGAGACTGAAGATTTTCTACTACCTCAAGGGGTGCACCTGTTCTTATTGAAAAATCTATAAGCTCGTCCTTAGATGCTGGCCAAGGAGCATCACTTAAATATGAAGCTAATTCTAATGTCCAATACATAAGACTTATTTTCTGCAAAAATATATTATATGTTCAGAAAACCAAAGAATTTTTATTCTTTTACTTTTGAAAATGAAAGAAGAAGCAATAATACTGATATAAGGATACTCAATCTAGCTATATAGTCCCCATTCTTACTGTAAAATGTTCTGTTATCAATAGAATAGGCTTTACCACTTAAAGTTCCTTTTTTATCAAATGGCAATGTTGAATTATACTCTCCAACTTCATTTATAATTGCGGAAACACCTGAATTTGCACTTCTAACAATATATCTTCTGTTTTCAATTGCTCTTAATCTTGCATAGCTTAACAAATGCCTATGGCCTGGAGTATCACCCCACCATGCATCATTTGTAATAATTGAAATAAAATTAGCTCCTAGATCAACATAATTGGCAACATATTCTCCATCAATTGTTTCATAACATACAATTGAAATAGTTTTTAGGTCTTTAAAAGAGTGATTAAATACTTTTCTTTCGGATTTATGTTGTGTGCCCATAGAACGAATTGTTCCTCCTAGATCAATCATTATAGTCCCTATTATAGGTTCAAGGAAAGACTTAAATGGCATATATTCACTCCCTACAACAAGTTTAGACTTATGATTATACTCAAAATCTTTATTTGCAGACATGTTTATTGAAGAATTAAAATAGTCAACCCAAATATTCTCTCCAACTGCATTTGCAGATTTTGTAGGTTTTTCTGGCTGATCTTGATATAACTTATAAAATTGTATTCCAGAAATTAGATTGGTATTTGGAAATTGACTTAGATAACTATTAAGACTATCATAGAGTTTTGTATATCCAAAATAATCAACATTTTCTCCATAACCTTCGGAAAAAAATGTTTCTGATGTAAGGACAAAATCATATTCATTTGCACTTAACTCTTCACTGGTTAAATCCTTAAAAATTTTAAAATAATCAAGATTACTTCTGGAATTTCCATATTTTGAATCCCAAGGATCAATTTTCGCCTGAGTAATTAAAACTTTAAATTCCTCTCCTTTATTTATTTCTGGTTTAACTAAAAATGAAATAAAAATTGGAGAGCATATAAGTAGAACTCTTGGAACAATTCTAATGTAGAATCTTCTTGAATCTTTAAAAGTTGAGTATTTTCTTAAGTGGTAAAATAATAAAAAGTTAGAACATAATACCCAAAGACTTCCGCCAAACACACCAGTAAACTCATACCATTGAATCCAATTAATTCTCTCTGAGAAAACATTACCAAGATTTAACCATGGCCAAGAAAATTCCCAGTTCAAATGAAATTTCTCAAATGAAATCCAAAATGTAATTAAAAAAAGTGTTCCAGCTTTAAAATCAATTTTTCTTTTAACTCTTGAGTAGAATAAAAATATTATAGAATAAAATGAGGAGTTAGCAAGGTTAGCAAATATAGCTCCAGGCAATGTCGTATAAACAATCCACCATGTAGTAGCTATATTCCATGTAAGGAAAGCAACATATGAATAGAAAAATAGTCTAAGATTTTTTTTTCCTAGATTATCTTTGCTGATTATATCCTCGACAAATAGTAAAGGGATCAAACTAACAAAAATCAAAGGTGTAATTCCATTAACTGGCCATGCACTTGCTAGCAACAACCCACTAATTAATGAATAACCAAGAAGTCTAGTCACTTTTAAAGTTTAATAAGTTTTACAATCTAATATTACAATTTTTTTATAAATTGAGCGCCATTAGTATCATGATTAAATCCCTATTACCCAATTTTCTAACTCTGCTAAATTTAGTGTGTGGATGCTTCTCAATTGCATTTGCATTTCAATTTCAATTTGATGCAGTATTAATTTTAGTTTTATTTGGAGTATTTCTAGATTATTTAGATGGTCTTACAGCAAGACTTCTAAATGCTGAATCAAATTTTGGTAAACAATTAGATTCATTATCTGATATTATTACTAGTGGGGTTGTACCAGGAATTGTTGTATATCAATTGTTCAAGCTATCTGGAAATAAAGTCATTGATTTTGATTTAAATCCATATTTATATCCAATTCTTGAATTAGATCTTGTGTTTTCAATTTCCCCAATTGCTTTTATTGCTTTTTTAATAACAGTTGGCTCAGCTGCTAGACTTGCAAAATTTAATGTTATAGATTATACAGATGAATTTGAGGGACTTCCAACTCCAGCAAATGCACTTTTTTTTGTTTCATTACCAATATTAATGGATCATTTATATTTAGTAGAGTCCAAGCAATACCTCTTAAATAACACAACTTTAATCATTCTAACTTTATTTAGTGTTATACTGATGAATGTTCCCTTTAGGCTTTTCTCTTTAAGACTATCACTCAGGAAATATGACTATAATATTTTTAAAATTTTGACTATTGTTCTATCAGTCCCAATAATTTTATTTTTTGGTCTCGGGGGATTTTCTCTGATTATTATTCTTTATCTTTTTTTAAACGTAATTAGAAATTTATGGTCTTTAATTTAATTAGAGATTAATTTTTTTCTTTTTGAATTCAAAGTTCTTTCCTAAGTATACTTTTCTAACCATCTCATCTTTTGCTAAATCTTCAGGAATTCCCTCTTTAAGTATCTTTCCTTCAAACATAAGATATGTTCTATCAGTTATTGCTAAAGTCTCTTGGACATTATGATCTGTAATAAGTATCCCGATATTTTTGTTTTTTAAAACTGAAATGATTGATTGAATATCTTCAACTGCAATAGGATCTACTCCTGCAAAGGGCTCATCTAATAATAAAAATTTTGGATCATTAGCAAGCGCTCTTGCTATCTCAGTTCTTCTTCTTTCACCACCAGATAAAAGATCACCTCTATTTTTCCTAATATTAATCAAACCAAACTCTTCCATTAACTCCTCTGCCTTGATATTTTGTTCTTTCTTTGATAAATCTGAAAATTCTAAAACACCTAATATGTTATCTTCAACAGAGAGTTTTCTGAAAACAGATTCTTCCTGTGCCAAGTATCCAATTCCTCTTTGAGACCTTTGGTACATGGGATAATTAGAGATAATCTCATTATCTAGATATATATCTCCATCTTCAGGTTTAATAATGCCAACAATCATATAAAACGAAGTTGTCTTACCAGCACCATTTGGTCCCAATAAGCCAACAATTTCTCCTTGATTCACCTGAATTGAAATATTATCAACCACCTTTCTACCTGAATAAGATTTTGAAATTTCTTTTGCTTTTAATATCATACAATTAATATTAAGTATTTAATTTTTTATATCCAATTTTTGATATAATAATGCTTATTTCATATAAAACTAAAATAGGAATACTTACAATTATTTGACTAGCAATATCCGGAGGAGTAATAATTGCAGAAAGACTCAATACAATTACTAAGGCAAATTTTCTATTTCTCCTGAGAAAATCAGGAGTGACAAGTCCGACTTTAGTGAGGTAATGAATAATTATAGGTAATTCAAAAATTAATCCTGAAGCAAGTACAGAAGCTCTAAGAAGACCAATATAACTATTTAAGTCAAAATCATTAAACACCTCAGAACTTATAGTGTAGTTTCCTAAAAAATTTATTGAAAGTGGAGTAACAATGTAGTATCCAAATAAAACTCCTATAAAGAACAGTGTCGATGAAATAAAAATAAAACCTCTAGCACCCTCCTTCTCTTTCTTGTAAAGTCCTGGACTAATAAATTTCCAAAATTCATATACTACATATGGAAATGCAAGAATGAACCCAGCAAGTATTGATGTCCAAAGATGGGCAGAAAATTGTCCAGAAACTGTTCTGCTTTGAACTCTGAATGGCAGCTCCTCAAAGCAGAAGGCATCACCTCCAATAGACTGCGAAATTGAACAAAATACCTGATAACTTATAAAGTCACCTTTCTTTGGTCCAAAAATTATTTGATCAAAAATAATATCCTTAGCTAAAAATGCTATTACTGCAACTATCAATACAGATATGGTTGATCTAATAATGTGCCATCTTAATTCCTCAAGATGATCTAAAAATGACATATCTCGAGAAGGATTACTCATAACTAATTCCTTGTTTTATTATATCAAGTATATGTACAACGCCTTTATAATCTTGATTTTTATCAGTTACTAGTACTTGGCTTATATTATTCTTTTTCATTACGCCTAGTGCATCATATGCCAACGTATCTTCACTCAAAACCTTAGGATTTTTATTCATCAAATCAGAAGCAAAGACATTATTTATGTTATGTTTCTTTTCAATAATTCTTCTAATATCTCCATCTGTTATAACACCAATTATTTTGTGAGAGTCAATGACGGCCGTTGCCCCATACATGTTTGATGAAATTTCATCGATAATTTCAAAAAAAGTAGATGACAGCTTAACCACAGGAATTCTATTGTGATCAATTAAATTATTAAGTTTTAAACTTAGTTTCTTTCCTAGATTTCCAGATGGATGATAGTTGCTGAAGTCACTTGGGCTAAAGCCCTTAATTTTTTGCAAAGTCATTGCTATAGCATCCCCAATCGCTAAGTGGCATGAAGAACTAGTTGTAGGAGCAAGATTGTTATGACATGCTTCTCTTTCAATTTCTGTATGAATAAACATATCTGACAATTTATCCAATAATGAATCTTTTATACATGAAATTCCTATTAACTGAATTCCCTCATTTTTTATATGATTAGAGAGAGATTCTATTTCGATTGATTGTCCACTTTTTGATATACAAATTACAACATCATCTTTCCCTATAACTCCAATATCCCCATGTAGTGCATCACCTAAATGTAAAAAAATTGATTTTGACCCTGTTGAATTTAAAGTGGCAGAAATCTTCATACCAATAATTGCACTTTTACCAATTCCAGTAATAACTATTTTACCACGGCAAGACTTTAATGTATTGATAATTTCACAAAAGTTTGAATCTATAACTTTAGAAAGATTGGAAATAGATTTAGACTCTAAAACGAGTGTGTCTAGAGCAATTTTTTTTATTATCTGTTGATTAGCCAAAATGGGAAATTTATTTTAAATTGTATGTAGTGCAAATTTAAGCAATTTGAAAAAACTAAAGTTTGGATAGTCTAAAGAACCAATTAAAAGAAAAATTTGGTTTTACATCCTTTAAAAATTTACAAGAACCAATAATTAATAATCTTCTTGAAGGAAATAACTCTTTTGTTATAATGCCAACAGGAGGAGGTAAATCTTTATGTTATCAACTGCCTGCCATGATATTAGATGGGACTGCTATAGTAGTCTCACCCTTGATTGCATTAATGAAGAATCAAGTTGACTTGATTCGAACTAATAATACAAAAGATTCAATTGCACATGTTTTAAATTCAACATTGAGTAAAGATGAAATAGAAAAAGTTAAAAATGATGTATTAACAAAAGAGACAAAGTTGTTATTTGTTGCGCCTGAAACCCTTTCAAAGTTAGATACTATTGAATTTTTAAAGAAGATAAATATATCATTTCTAGCCATTGATGAGGCACATTGTATATCCGAATGGGGACACGATTTTAGACCAGAATATAGAAAGATTAGAGATATAATTGATCAAATTAATTCTAATATCAAGATTATTGCTCTAACAGCAACAGCAACTCCTAAAGTTCAAGATGACATAATAAAGAATCTAAAAATTGATAATTCAAAAATATTTAAGTCATCATTTAATAGACACAATTTATATTATGAGGTAAGAGCTAAAAATGAAAATACAGATATTGACCTTCTAAAATTCATAAAATCAAATCAAAATGAGTCAGGAATAATATACTGTTTATCTAGAAAAAATGTTGAGGAACTATCCCAATTGTTAAATATGAATGGTGTTAAGAGTCTACCTTATCATGCTGGGCTAGAGAAAAAAATCAGAGAAAAGAATCAAGATAAGTTTCTAAAAGATGAATGTGATATTATAGTGGCTACAATAGCTTTTGGAATGGGTATTGATAAACCAGATGTAAGATTTGTAGTCCATTATAATGTACCAAAAAGTATTGAAGGTTATTACCAAGAAACCGGAAGAGCAGGAAGAGATGGTGGAAAAGGTCATTGCATTATGTATTACTCTTACAAGGATGTTGAAAAATTAGAAAAACTTTTATCTAAGAAAAAATCATCAGAAAGAAACATTGGGATCATGCTGCTTAAAGAAGTCTCTACTTTTGCAGAATCGTCTATTTCAAGAAGAAAATATTTACTTAGTTACTTTGGTGAAAAATATGATCCAAACATCAATGATGATAATGAAATGGATGATAATTCAAAGAACGAAAAAGAAAAGATAAATGTAAAAGATCAATTATTATTTTTACTTAAGAATCACTTCTCTAACAATAAAAAAAATCTAATTAGAGAGATCATAAAAAATTTACCTTTTGATGAAAAAAATGGGATTGATGAAAAGTTTTGGAGAACAATTATTACTTATTCGATCGTTGAAGGTATTCTTGAGAAAGATATTTCCGACTTTACGTATGTTAAAATCTCTAATTCTGGTAAAGAATTTATTTCAAATCCAAAAGAATTTTATATATCAAAGGATAATGATTTTAGTAAGACTAAAAAAATTGAGAACCAGTCTGTTAAAGCATCAGTAATTGATTATGACTTATTCAATAAATTAAAAATTCTGAGAAAAGAAATTGCTAAAAGTCAATCATTACCTCCATACGCAGTACTTCAAGAATTTTCTCTTGAAGATATGACATATAAATATCCCGAGACAATTGATGAATTTAAAAACATCAACGGAGTAGGAGAAGGCAAGGTTAATAAATTTGGCTCTCAGTTTGTAGAACTGATTAAAAAACACATTCAAGAAAATAACATTACTAAATCAGATGAAATCGTTTTACGAACTTCAGGCTCAAAATCATCAAAAAAACTTTCGTTAATTCAAAATGTAGATAAAAAAATTCCACTTGATGAAATCAGCGAATCTCGAGGTATTGAATTCAATGTTTTATTATCTGAACTCGAAAGTATTGTTTTCTCTGGAACAAAACTTAATATCGATTATTATGTAGATGATATTCTTGATGAAGACCAACAACAAGAACTTCATGAATATTTCCTAGAGAGTGAAAGTGAGGATATATCAGATGCTCTCACAAAGTTTGATGGAGAATATGATGAAGAGGAACTTAGAATTTTTAGAGTAAAATTTTTAAGTGATGTCTCATAGACTACATTATATTTGAGTGAAATAGCATATTAAGCAGAATCCTGTTAGTCCCGAACCAGAAAGCTCTAAAGTTTGTGTTGTCTGTCATTAATAAAATTTTACCCTTACCTCTTCTAATTAATTTAAATGGTGAAGACTTCTTAACCAAAGAGAGATTTTCTTCAGAAACATATCCACTAATTAATGGATTATTACTATATAATATAGGATTATTAAAGCTTTGTTCATCTTTAGCCATGTATACATTTGAATTTCTAAATAGAGGTAAACTGCTTGACTCAATTCCATAATTAATTGGGTGACTTTTATCAATGATAGAATTAAATATTGCACCTCCTGTCTGTTGTGCACCATAAAAAGCTTCTCTTTCATCAAAAGATATATCCTTTGCAACTAAATCATTAGATAACATTTGAATTTCATCAATATTATTAGAAACCCATTTAATAGAGTTTCTATATGCAATAAAGTTACCACCATCATCAACATAATCTTTTATTTGATCAACATCTATTCTACTCCCGTTATAATCAGGTAAAATAATGTGAGAATATTTATTTAAGTTAATGTATCCCAAATTACCAATGTCAAGTTTGGTAATTGGAATATCAAACCTAAGGTCAAGAAGGTGCCAAATCTCTCCAGCATCATAACTTCTAACACCATCTCCTACAATTAATCCAATTTTTGGTTGTTGAACAATTATAAAATTATTAGAACCAAAATCAATTCCATCAGTAATACCAGTTGAATGTGATTCAAAATTCACGTTATACATTTTAGATACTTTATTCAATAATTTATAAATTTCATCAGAGTTCAATTCTTGATCTTGAACAGGTATCATATATGTACCATAATCGTATTCTTTACCTTTAATAGAAAATTTTCTTGTTGCGGTCTTGACTCTTAAACCTTCATTTAAAATTTTATAAATCGCAGCTTGAGTATAATATTCATGTGGTTCAAAAATATATGCATAATCAGACTTATTATCAACAGTGCCAATTGGTTTAACGAGGTCATTAACTTCTTTGTCTATAAGACTTGAAATGTTTGATTGACTTAATCCATCTGTGAAGTCGTAGTTAACATTAAATGCTAATGGGAATGTCCATGAAGATACATCATAAAACAGGCTATCTTTAAATTTTGTCTGAGTATTAAACATAGCTTCAATGAGTGTTCTTTTTGGTTGATTCATCGGTATCATGTAGCTATTATTTTTAAGATACTTTTTTCCGTTTATTACGATGTCTCTAGATATCTTATTAAATTTGATTTTATGACTTTCAAGAATATCTGCAAGATGAAATACAGTTGATTCATCTTTAAGTTTACCAAAAATAATATTTTTTGTTCTTTTTACATTTAAATCTACTTGATCATCAAAGAAATCTTTCATGTAATTAAGTAACTTAATTCTCATGTTTTTTGCTGCCTTTAAGGTTGAAAATGATGTAACAAGTTGGTTCTTAATAGTAAAAGGAAATGTTAAAATTCCATTGACACTCTCCTGTATATGACCTCTTGAACTTCCTTGCTCAAATAAGATTCCAATCCCACCATTTGCATCTGGGTAAGTTGAACCCTTTCCGAAATAGAAATCATCGAAGCTTTCTTCAGAATAATAAAGGGATCCAATCTCATTAAGTGCTTCCTCATGATAAGTAGCAATTTCTTTTGTTAAATCTTGATTCAAATCAGAAATCAATGGGTTTTTTCTTTGAGGAACTCCAGGTTGAAAAAAATAAGTTGAGTTAGTACCCATCTCATGGAAGTCAGTCATAATATTTGGCAACCATTCTGTGTATGTTTGAATTTTTAGATTACTTTCTATTAATTGATTTGGTAGATAATCTCTATTTAGATCAAACCAGTAATGGTTAGTTCTTGCTCTCGGCCAATATTGATTATATTCTCTATCGTTACTATCAGGATTTAAACTTTGATTTTTATTGTTGTTTGCCCATTGAGAAAAACGCTGATGTCCATCTGGGTTCATACTAGGATCTAATAAAATGACCGTATTCTCTAATAAATCTTTTGTTTCTTGAGAATCACTTGCAAGTAGATGATACATAAGAAGTAAACTAGCATTTGTACCACTGGGTTCATCACCATGTACAGTATAACCTTTATATACTACAATAGGCATATTTGAGATATCAATATTTTTATTTTTTGGGTTTGATAGCTCTAAATGCTCTTTCCTAATATCTTCGAGCCTAGATTGATTTGATTCACTTGTTATAATCATCAACCATGAGACTCTATTTTCATATGTTTTTCCTCTGTTAACTAGTTTAACTCTATCTGAATATTTTGACACTTCTTGAACATAGTGGCTCAATTTATCATGACTTACATGAAGCTCTCCAACCTGATGTCCAATTATACTCTCTGGTGTTGGTATTGATTGATTATAATTACTTATATCACCTAAATAGTACTCAAGATCAACTTGAGCATTAAGACAAAATAATGGTGCTAATAGAAATAAGATTTTTTTCATTATAAGTTTTTTAAATTAGAATTTATTCATCATCAGTCTCAAAATCAACATCAGCAAAATCTTTCTCCTCTTCTTTTTCTTCCTTTTTCTCAGTAGGTTCAGATTCAACCATAGTTTCTTTTTTCTTATCAAAATCTTTATCATGCTTTTCACTTATAACCTCTTCACCTTTATTTTCAATGATAAAGTCACAAGTCTCTTTAAGAGAAGAATTAAACTCAGAAAAGTCCTCTTTGTAAAGATAAATTTTATGTTTTTTATAGAAGAAAGTTCCATCTTCATTAGTAAACTTTTTACTTTCAGTAATAGTTAAATAATAATCTCCAGCTTTAGTTTCTCTTACATCAAAAAAATAAGTTCTTCTTCCAGCTCTTAATGCCTTTGAAAATATTTCCTCAGCATTGTAATCGTTTTGATTTTCCATAATTTTTTATTTTAACCAAATATAATCAAATCTACTCATTAATCTCACTGTTTTGCTTAAGGTAGAGATCCTTGTAATATCCTTTTTTTTTCAATAATTGATTGTGACTTCCGCTTTGAATGATCTTCCCATTATCTAATACAATAATATTATCAGCATCCTTAACACATGAAATTCTGTGGCTAATTATTATTAGTGTTTTATTCTTAAAATTATTTTTTAAATTTTTAAGAATTCTATCCTCAGTATCTGAGTCCAAAGAGGAAAAACAATCATCAAATAAATATATTTCAGAGTCCTTTATGAATGATCTTGCAATTGAGATTCTTTGAGCTTGACCACCTGACAGTGTTACACCTCTTTCACCAAGAATAGTGTTATAGCCATTCTCAAATTTTTCAATTTCTAAATCAACCTCTGCTAATTTAGCTGCATTGGTTATATCATCTATCGATGAATAAGGATTTCCAAACTCAATATTATTCTTTATACTTTCGGAAAATAAAAAATTATTTTGAGGAACATAGCTTATTAGACTCCTAAGTTTACTTATCTCAATAGACTTTATATTTTTATCTCCAATAAAAATATCTCCTTTTTTTGGATCATATATTCTTGATATTAAATCTACTAAAGATGTTTTTCCAGATCCTACTTTACCAACAACACCTAATGTCTGGCCTGACCTGATTTTTAGATTAAATGATTTAAAAATTTCTATTCCTGTTTGATCATATTTAAAAGAAACGTTTTTAAATGTAATGTCCTTATTCTTGTTATCCCCTAATCTAAATGTTCCATTTCGTAATGAAGTCTTTGAGTCTAAAAACTCATTTATTCTTTTTTGAGAAGCTTCTGCTTGTTTCACTATGGATGTTACCCAGCCAACAAGAGTAACTGGCCAAGTCAGCATATTTACATAAATAATAAATTCTGCAATTACTCCAATTTCAATATTACCATCAATAAATTCTTTACCACCTATATAAATAACAATTAAATTACTTAATCCAATTAAGAAAAGTATAATTGGAAAAAACCAAGCTTGGATTTTTGCGAGACTCAAGCTATTTTTAAAACTATTAAATGCATACTTATCAAACTTATTTAAAATAATATCTTGAATGTTAAATGATTTTAATACGGATATTCCACTAAAACTTTCTTGAGAATATGTTGAAAGATCTGAGAGACTTTCCTGAACTAAAGTACTCTTCTTATTAATAAGATTACTTATCCTATAAATAAAAACTGATAAAATAGGTAAAGGAATTAAACTGTAAATTGTAAGTTTAGGAGCAACGCTGTACATGTAAAATATAATAATTACAAATAGTACTACGGCATTGGTTCCATACATTAAAACTGGACCATAGTACATCCTCACCTTACTAACATCTTCACTAATTCTGTTCATCAAATCTCCAGTCCTATTCTTTTTATAAAATATTTGATCAAGTGATTGATAATGAGAAAAAATTTCATTTTTAACATCAAACTCTATGAATCTTGATACATTAATTATTGTCTGTCTCATCAAGAATGTAAAAAAACCAGAAATTAGTGATGCCCCTATGATTAAAACTATATTAAAAAAAAGAACATCTTTGAGTTCATCTATTGAAATATTACTTAAACTGAGATAATTCTCAATTGTTGTCATAGAGTCTCCTACAAGTCTAGGAGTAACTATAGAAAACACTCTTGATATTATTGTAATAAGTAAACCGAGTAGAAGCTTACCTTTATACTTTAGAAGAAATTTGTTTAATCTCTTTAATTCTCTCATGCTCAAAGACAAATATAAACTTTATTAATTCTATTAAATTTTAATTATATCCTAATTATTGACTAATTTTGATTTAGTTCTTTATAGATGTTAAACAGAAGACACATACGCACTCTAGTCATTCAATCTGTATACTCAAATTCAATAGAGTTGATAGATAGTAAATCTTTAAAAGCATACATAAGTAAAAGTTCTTCAACCTCAATAGATCTTCTCTATTGTGTAATTGATCTTATCAAGGAGGTTAATATTCACTTTAATAATCTTGAGTCTAAAAAGTTTAGTTGTTCATTCATATGCAAGAATCCATATTTTTTCTTTTTTAATAAATTAAGTCCTAAGAATTTTAAGAGAAATAATGTAATTAATTGGGATTTAAACTTAAACTACATAATAGAGTTTCAAGATGATTTAATTCAACTAAATAAAAGATATATTGATTCTGGCAGTAATGATAATCTTGGATTCTTCATTGAATCTTATTCAAACGTTATTGCTCAATCAAATCTTCTACATGATTTTTTTGAGAATCAAAATATAAATTGGGTTAATGATCTCCCATATGTAAATTCATTTATAATAAATAATATTGAAAAGGTTGATATTCAGAATCCAGATTCTTTTAGCCTCCCAACTTTACATGATTATCGAGATGAAATTGAATTTGGTCAAGAACTTTTAAATCAAGTTGTTAAAGAATATGATATTTTAAAAGAACATCTTGTTGGGAGAACACCTAATTGGGAAACAGACAGAATAGCAAAAATTGACCATATAGTATTAATTACATCAATTGCTGAACTTATTTATTTTCCATCAATACCAACTAAAGTATCCTTAAATGAGTATATAGAAATTGCTAAAGAGTTTTCGTCTCCAAGCTCTGGAAAGTTTGTCAACGGTGTTATAGATAATATTGTGAAAGATTTAACTAGTAAAGGTCTAATCGTAAAAAAAGGACGAGGTCTTATATCGTAAATTTTACTAATTTTGACAAAAATATTAAATGATATATTTAAGAAATTTTTTAATCATAATAACTCTCTCTTTTTTCTTTTTTGCTTGTAATGAAAGTGCATCAAGTAAAATAAACCCTAATAATAAATCAAGTATTCAAAAAGAATCAAATTATGCTGAGATAACTTTTGATAGAGTTTTTCATGATTTTGGTATGGTTAGCGAAGGAGAAATTGTAAAGACAATCTTTAAATTTACAAATACCAGTGAAAATGACTTATACATTGTAGACGCTATGGGAAGTTGCGGCTGTACTGTACCTAAATACCCAAAAAATGTTCCGATAAAACCTGGAGGAATAGGGGAGATAGAAGTAAATTTTGATACGAATGGTAGACCTGACCTACAGCAAAAAATGGTAAAAGTTTCAGCTAATACACCAAATGGTGGTCAACTTTTAAGAATTCAAGCATTTGTTGAACCAAAAATAAACTAAATATGGAATCTCAATTCCCCTACTTACTCCTTGCTGCTCTTGTCTTTTTATTTTTTATTATAATTCCTTCTTTTAGGAGAAGCAGTAAAGAGAAAAAGTTTCTCAAAAATCTAAAAAAAGGTGACAGAATTGTAACAACTTCAGGTGTTCATGCACGAATTAATGACTTTGATGAGAAAAGTACTACTTGTATTATAGAAACAATGGCTGGTAAGTTAAAAATTGAAAAATCTGCTATTTCAATTGAACTATCATCTAATTTAAAAACTTGATGTATAAAATATTAAGAAACTTTCTCTTCCTATTTGATGCAGAGTTAATCCATGAGTTCTCAGTAAAGTTCATTAAAGTTTTTTTTAATTTTCCTCTGACTACAAAAATTATTAGAAGACTATTCATTGTTAATCATAGTAGTTTAGAAAAAAAACTTTTTGGATTAAAATTTAAAAACCCTGTTGGCCTTGCTGCTGGCTTTGATAAAAATGCTGAATCTTACACAGAATTTTCAAATTTTGGTTTTGGATTTATAGAAATAGGAACTGTTACTCCTTTACCCCAACCAGGAAATCCAAAAAAAAGAATCTTCCGACTTGTTGAAGATAAATCTTTAATTAATAGGCTTGGCTTTAACAATAGAGGGGTTAAAGTTATTGCTGAGAATTTAAAAAAAAGAAGAGACATAATTATCGGTGCCAATATTGGAAAAAACTTTTTTACTGAAAATATTGATGCTCATAATGACTATTTAAAATGTTTAATAGATCTGAATGACTATGTTGATTATTTCGCAGTTAATATTAGCTCTCCAAATACTAAAGGTCTCAGAGATTTTCATGATAAAAAGCTATTAAAACCTCTTCTAGAAAAGTTGGTTAATAAAAATAATGACATAAGGAACAGTAAGCCTATGTTATTGAAAATATCTCCAGATGTAAATAGCCAACAGCTTGATGCTATCATTCAATTAGTGCTTGAATTAAAAATAGATGGTGTAATAGCCACTAATACTACTATTTCTAGAGATGGGCTTGTGTCTATACATAAAGAGGAAACAGGAGGACTTAGTGGTATGAAATTGAGGGATAAAAGTAATTTAATTATTTCTTATCTAAGAAAGAAGCTTGGTCCAGATTTTCCAATAATTGGAGTAGGGGGTATAATGAATGCTGAGGATGCCCTTAAAAAAATTGAATATGGGGCAGACCTAGTTCAACTTTATACAGGATTTATTTATGAAGGTCCTTCATTGATAAAAAGAATAAATAAATTACTTTTAGATAAAGAATTAAATAAAAATTATGAAAAATAATCTCATATTTCTTATCGTATTATTTGCATCATGTAATACACCAACTAAAAATATTAACTATCCAATTACAAAAAAAGAGGTAGTTGTTGATACCTATTTCGGAACTGACATTGAGGACCCATATAGATGGCTTGAAGATGATCTGTCCTTAGATACTTCTAACTGGGTTGACAGTCAAAATGAAGTAACATTTAACTATTTAAAATCGATACCTTATAGAGATAAATTAAAAAGTAAATTAACTTCAATTTGGAACTATGAGAAACAGACTAGTCCATTTACAAGGGGAGAATATATTTATTATTACAGAAATGATGGTCTTCAAAACCAATATGTAGTCTACAGAAAAAAAGATAATTTAAATTCAAGTGAAGAAGTTTTTTTAGACCCAAATAAATTTTCTGAAGATGGAACAATTTCCCTCACTGGACTTTATTTTTCTGAAGATGGTAAACTAATTTCATATACAATTTCTGAGGGTGGAAGTGATTGGAGAAAAGCTATAGTTATGGACACTGAGACAAAACAGATTATTGGTGATACACTTACCAATATTAAATTTAGCGGAATTTCTTGGAGTGGAAATAAAGGGTTCTATTATTCATCTTATGATAAACCAGAAGGAAG
>ENA-OSEY01000477-OSEY01000477.1-marine-metagenome-genome-assembly--contig:-NODE-477-length-29538-cov-6.594175_pt1 | contig 29538 bp, 31 predicted proteins | sample MGYA00248465_ERZ534230 | MGnify/ENA primary metagenome ERZ534230 (study PRJEB26409, sample SAMN06344110) | marine metagenome | isolation source: Sea water from surface | place: Atlantic Ocean:Southern...
AGAAGTTTTTTCCCATCTTCGGTCATGATTGATTCTGGATGAAACTGAACTCCACTCACATTCAATTTGCAATGTTGTATTCCCATAATAGAGCCATCTTCAGTTCTCGCATTAACTATAAAATCTCTAGAGAGGGTTTTCTCTTCAATGACCAAAGAATGATATCTTGTTGCAATAAAGTTTTGAGGCATACCTTCAAATAAGAAATTACCATCATGATTTATTTCAGAGGTTTTGCCATGCATGAGTTCTTTAGCTTTTATAATATTTGCACCAAAAACTGCTCCAATGGCTTGATGTCCCAAGCATACACCGAGAATAGGTTTTTTTTCCTTAAAAGAATCAATAACTTGCATTGATATCCCAGACTCTTTCGGAGTACAAGGTCCTGGGGAAATGACGATATATTTAGGATCCAATTTCCTTATTTCCTCTATTGTAATTTGATCGTTTCTGAAAGTTTTAACCTCTTGCCCTAGTTCTCCAAAGTATTGGACAAGGTTATAAGTAAAAGAATCGTAATTGTCGATCATCAACAGCATTTAAGAACCTATATTATGAATTGCTTTGACTATTGCCATCGATTTATTGTTCACTTCTTCCCATTCCTTCTCAGCGACAGAATCGGCAACTATACCTCCACCAGCTCCAACATAAATTTTATTATCTTTGATGACAGCACTTCTGATGACAATTGCAGTATCCATATTTCCTGACCAAGATATGTATCCTACTGCTCCGCCATATATTCTTCTTCTTGAAACTTCTAATTCATCAATAATTTCCATGGCCCTTACTTTGGGAGCACCTGTCAAAGTTCCTGCTGGGAAAGTTGCTCTTAGTGCATCTATCGGAGAAATATTGTCTCTAACCTTGCCAACTACGTTGGAGACCAAATGCATTACATGAGAGTATCTTTCAATAACCATTTTTTCATTAGTATTTACTGAACCAATTTCAGCAACTCTTCCAATATCATTTCGACCTAAATCTATTAACATTAAATGTTCTGCTAATTCTTTCGGATCGTTTCTAAGTTCATCTTCAAGTTGCAGGTCTTCATTTTCATTTTGTCCTCTAGGTTTAGTTCCGGCAATTGGTCTGACTGTAATGTCCCCGTGCTCAAGTCTTACTAAAATTTCTGGTGATGATCCTACTAACTGATAATCTCCAAAATCTAGGAAAAACATATAAGGAGAAGGATTTAATTTTCTAAGGGACTTATAAAGTTCAAAAGGAGGAAGATCGAAATCTGCTGATCTTTCTTGAGCAAAGACAACCTGCATTACATCACCTTCGACAATATAGTCCTTAATTTTTTCAATACAATCTGAGTATTGGTCAAAATTCATATTTGATTTGAAAGTAATTTCATTTTTAGATTGGACTTCTTTAGTTTTAATATCATTTTGAAATTCTAGTTTCTCTATCAACTTATCAATCTCACTAAATGTATCTGCGTAAGAATTATCTATATTTGGGTTTGAATAAAAAACAAATTCTAAAGTTTTTTCTAAGTTGTCATAAATCATTACCTTGTCAGATATAAGCAGGTTTATATCCTCTATTTCTTGGGATGGATTTTTAGAAGTATTTTGAAGTTTTTTTTCTATCAATCTAATGGATTCATAGCCAAAAAAACCAACCAGTCCTCCAGAAAAAATTGGTAACTCTCCAGTGTCAGGATAAAAATTTTCTTTTAAATAATTTTCAATGAATTTTAAAGGATCTGATGAGGAAACTTGTTTTTCTACTCCCGCAATATTAAGAGAAATTTCTTCATTCCTAACCTTTATTGAAGAGTCTGATGGCAGTCCAATGATTGAATATCTGCCCCATTTCATATCAACTTCTGCAGATTCTAGGAAATACGAACCTTTTGAATTAAATTTTTCAAAAATATCAATAGGAATAAGGTTTTCAGCCTTTATTTTCTTTGATAAAGGTACACGATTATATGTACCTTTTTGATTATAGAATTCCTTTTCTCTCATTTAATTAAAACCCAGTTTCGAATTATTACTTATATTGTTAGAGGAAAACCAGCCTCTAGGAAGTTCAATAGCGTATTTGGCAGGTTCAGAAGAACAAACAGATTTAAGAGATTTTGGAGACAAGTCCTTAACCTCAATTAAAGTCATGTCATCTCTGAAGAATCCAAGATCTAGCGGAATGAATGTATTTTTCATCCACATACATCTTTTGTCCTCATTCTTCCAAATGAATAACATTCCATCTGAATCAGTTAAATCTTTTCTATACATAAGGCCTTTTGATTTCTCTTTTTGAGAAATAGCTAATTCTACGCATAAATTTTCTTTCTCAATAGAAATGGAAAAGCATTCTTTATCAGAACTTAGTAGAGCAATAGAAAAGAATAAGAAAGGAAAAAAAAGATTAATCAATTAAAGACTTCAGATTTGAGATTGTATCTTTGTAATCTTTTGTATTAAAAATAGCTGAGCCTGCAACAAAAGTGTCAGCGCCCGCTCTGGAAACTTCAACAATATTCTCTCTTGAAATACCGCCATCAACTTCCAGTCTAATTTCTTTATCAAGAGAATCAATTTTCTTTCTAAGTTTTTTAATCTTTGGAATTGTAGACTCTATGAATTTTTGTCCTCCAAAGCCAGGGTTAACACTCATTAGCAAAACTAAATCTAATTCAGGGAGAATAGAATTTATTGAACTTATAGGTGTAGCTGGATTAAGAACCATGCCAGCCTTTAAATCATAATTTTTTATCGTTTGGACACATTTATGTATATGTTCAGTTGCTTCTGGATGAAAACTTACAACTGATGCTCCTGCTTCAGCAAAATCATCAATTAATCTCTCCACTGGCTTCACCATTAAATGAACATCAATTGGAGCCTTTATTCCGTAATCAATTAGAGACTTACAAACCATTGGGCCAATTGTTAGATTGGGTACGTAGTGATTATCCATAACATCAAAGTGAATCCAATCGGCACCGGCTGATAAAACAGCATCTACTTCTTTGCCAAGTTGAGAAAAATCTGCAGATAAGATTGAAGGGGCGATTACATTTTTTTGTTTTGCCATATCATGAAGTTTACTATTCGACCACTAACGCGTCTAACAAGTTCATCTCTTTTTTTGAGTTTAAATTTACCAAATCACCTGAATAAATCTCTCCAGTAACTTTGCTATGTTTTATGTGCTTTTGAAGTAAATCAGCCCATAAATCATAATAATCTTCTTTAAGTTCTTTGAAGATTTTTGGATGTATAACTGCAATACCTGAATAAGTTAAATTATTTTTTGTTTTTGAATTTTTTACGATGCCAGATTCAAGATATGCATCTTCTCCATTCTTATCTTTAATAAAAATTAAATGAGCTGCTTTTTTTAATTTAAATTCTAAGAATTTTTCAAAAGGATAATCACTCCAAAGGTCTCCGCTTAGCAACAAAAAAGGTTCATTGTGAATTAATCTTCTAGCTTTAACTAAAGCTCCGCCAGTTCCTTTGATTTTTTTTTCGTAAGAAAAATTAATTTTTAAACCATATTTTTCTCCGTTGCCTACGAATTTTATGATTTTATCTGAAAGATAATGAGTATTTATGATGATATTTTTAAAGCCTGCTTTTTTAATCTTCTTCAGGTTCCAATCAATCAAAGGTTTATGTTTTATTTTGATAAGGGGCTTTGGTAACTTTTCTGTAAAAGGCCTAAGTCTTTTTCCAAATCCAGCAGCTAAAATAAATACTTTCATAATGCTTTTAACCTTTGATCTAATATTGGTATTAATCTTTTAAATAGATTGCTGTATTTTTTAGTTTCTTTGTATTCTGAAGAGGTATTGATCAAATAGTTGAGTATGGTCTTAAAATCTCTTAACCTCTCAGGCCTTTTTAGCTCTAAATAAACTTGAGAAAGTTTGCCGAGAATTCTTACTTGTCTCTGAAGACTCGCTAAATCAATCATTTTTTTTACCTCTGCATCTCTCAAAGAAAATTTTTTTGCAATGTGAGAGTTATTAACATAATAATTTAGCCAGTCATCAAGTTCCTCTTTAGTCCATTGCCTATACAAATCTTTGAAGATTGATGCTAGATCAATTCCTAATGGACTAATTAGAGCATCTTGAAAATCTAACACTCCTAACTTTTTTTCAGATAGTGACATCAAATTTCTCGATTCAAAATCATAGTGATTTATGACTTTTGGATGATCTTTCAAATCGGAGATAACAATTTGATAGAATTCATCAATTTCTTCCTTAAAACCTTCAAGTTCAGAAATTTCTAGTAATCCTTCTAGAAAGAATTTTTTAAAGAGATTTATATTATTTTCTATTACTTTATCAAAATCAGAAAATACGTTTTTGTCTAATTCAACAATTTCAATTTTATGGATTTGTTCAATTGCTAATTTTATTAATTTACCAGAGTTTTTTTTATTCAAATGATATTGCAAAACATCATTACCAAAATCTTCAACAATTAAATTTCCAAGGTTTTGATTTTGAAAATAGATATCAGGTACATTTACATCCGCTTGTTTGAAAATTTTTGCTTTGGTACAAAAAGACTCAACGCTTTCTTCTATTCCGTAAGGGACAACCATTAAAATAGAACTTTTTTCTTTGAAAGGGATTCTAAAGAAAGTTCTCTGACTTGATTCTATGCGAAGCTTTTGACCCTTAGATAAAATATCGCCATTTGATATACCTATACTTTTTGATACCCAATTTAAGGATTCAGCAGAGATATCACTTGGCTGAATCAAATCTCTTAAGAGTCTATTGCTGCTTGAGGAGGCGGAATATCATCAGGCACAAAAAAGTCTGGAGCTAACTGTGCAAAAGGAACTTCGGCATATTTTGAAAAATCTTTTACTCCATTATCAGCTAGTAAATTATCATCAATACAAAAATTTCCTGAAAAATCCTTAGATTTTTTAGTAAGAATTACATAAGCAGCATCTGCCATAATTTCTGGTGTTCTTGAGACTTTTACAGTCTCATCTCCACCAAGAATATTTTTTACAGCTGCGGTTGCAATTGCAGTTCTAGGCCATAAAGCGTTCACTGCTATACCTTGTTCTTTAAACTCTTCTGCCATACCTAAAACGCAAAGACTCATTCCGAATTTAGCAATCGAATATGCAACACTGTTTGCGAACCATTTAGGATTCATATCTAAAGGAGGGGAAAGATTTAAAATATGAGGATTCTCAGCTTTTAACAGAAAGGGTATACACTTCTTAGAGGTCAAAAAAGTTCCTCTAGCGTTAATTTGATTCATCAAGTCATACCTTTTCATATCCGTTTGAAGTGTGTTTGTTAATTGAATTGCACTTGCATTATTGACGCATATGTCAATTCCGCCAAAATGCTCAGCACCCTTGTTGACAGCTTCTTCCAACTGATCTTCAAATCTAACGTCGCACAAGACCGGAAAAGCTTTTCCTCCAGCTTCTTCTATTTCGTCAGCCGCTGTATAAATTGTTCCTGGAAGTTTTGGATGCGGCTCTGCAGTTTTTGCAGCTAGGATGACATTAGCTCCATCTTGCGCAGCTCTTTTAGCTATTGCTAAGCCAATTCCTCTTGATGCCCCAGAAATAAATAAAGTTTTATTTGTTAAATTGCTCATAATTTTCTCGAAAAAGATTTATTTTAACTTAATTAAGGTTTTGTATATCTAAAAATAAACATTAAAAGGGTTAAAATAACAGTCTTGAAAATAAAATATTACTTTTTTATAAATTTAATTTTATTATTTGGAACTTCTTTTTCCGACGAAATTAAATTTGAAGCAGATAAAACTTTCTTTGATACAAAGAAAGAAGTCCTTCAACTCCAAGGAAATGTTTCCCTAAACTATAAAAATCTTCTTTTCGAAGCAGATAAAGTTAAATACGATAAAAAAAATAATGTTTTCTCAAGCAAAAAGTTGAGTTTTTCTTCGCTTGATAATTATCTTTACGGAACTACAAAGGAGTTAATAGTTTCTGATACAGCAATTTCTCTAAACCAGGTGGAGTTTTCAACTTGTCCTTGTGCGGATAAAATTTGGTGGATCGAATCTGAAGAGATTAGTTTTAACCAAGAAGTTGATTTTCTCACTGCAAAAAAAAGCAAGCTGATTGTTCAAGGAACCACTCTTGCTTATATTAACAAAGCAAATTTTCCTACAAGTACAGACAGAAAAAGTGGAATTCTACTTCCTGAAGTGTCACTAAATGAAAGGTCTGGGCTCGATGTTAAAATTCCCGTTTACATAAATCTCAAAGAAAATCTTGATCTAACAGTTGAGCCAAGAGTCATGACTAAAAGAGGTTATGGGATAACAAATAAGCTAAGATATTTAGGAAAAAATCATAAAGGATTTTTTAATTTGTCCACACTTTACGATGAAGAATCATCATATAGAATTCTTGAATCGAAGGACTTAAGATGGTCTTATAATTTAAATCATTCCCAAAAGATAAATCCCAAAACGTTTTTTAATTTAGATTCGGCCTCTTCAGGGGATCCTTTTTATCTATCTGATCTAGGCAGTTTTGCAAGTGGATTATCTAGAACATATGTTCTTCCCCAGAAAGCTAACCTTGATTATTTTGGGAAAAATATACTTGTTCGAGCAGATATTAGTTCTTTTAAATTAACCAATCCTTTAAGTTCAAACCAATTTCAAAGATTTCCAGGATTACAAGTGAAATATTTTTTTAATAATGAAAACCTTAACTTTGATTTGAATACTGACTTCGCTTTGTACAGAAAAGGAGGTTCTTTCAGAAATGGAGATAAGCAAACATTAACGAGAGTCTTATTAAATCCTAAAATTTCTTATGCATTTTTAAAAAAAAACTATCTTCTAGAAACCATTTTTTCAATTAACTACCAGCACAAAAATGTTGAAGGTATTAAAGATAATGATGTCTTATCTACTCTCAATATTAATCAATCACTAAAATTCTATAAATTTAGTGGAAATAAAAAATTCTTTATTAAACCTTTTGTGAATTTCACAATTTCTGATCAAAAAGATATTGTTAATAAAAATCTAGTGTTTTCAGGATTGAGGATAAATTCAAGAAGTGAAAGTCTTAGCTTTGGTGATTTATTTCTTAGCGATGAAAAAGATATGAAGATAGGTTTTAACCTTCGTCTCAAAAACGAGAAAGAAAACAACCTTAATTTTAATATTAATAAATTGTATTCGTTTGAGACAAAAAGTATTTTATTTGAAAATAGTAGACTAATTCTTCCAGAGCCTCTTTCCCTAAGTCTTGATTACCAATTTAAAAAAAATATCTTATTTAAGACTTTCATTTCTATAGATAAAAATGAAGATTTTTCTTCTTATTCAAACTCAATTAACTTTCGTGAGAATAAATACAACATATCCTTGAATCATCACTTAATAAAAAATATATCAATTTTTAGCTTGAAATCGAGTAACCAAGAGAAGAAAAAAATAAATTCTCTTGAATTTTCCGCAAAATTTAATTTATCAAAAAAATGGAGTGCGGGAATTAAAGTAATTGATGATTTAGAACAAGAAAAAAGTATTAACTCAGTTATTTCTTTTGATTATGAAAATGATGGATTAATAGTTGGATTAACTTACATTAACTCTCGTGAGCTTGATTGGGTAAGTATTTTGGAAAATAGTACATTTAGAGATTATCATAATGATAGGTTTAGATTGTATTTTGAATTAAAAGGCCTTGGATCGCTGGGTAGACCCAAAGAAGATTATCTTAAAAGAAGAAGTTTATGAAAGTTAAAATTTTAGTCTTAATTCTGTTCAGTCAGATGCTTTTTTCAAAAATCGATTTCATAGATCGTATAGCCATAATTGTAGATAACGGAATCATAATGGAATCTGAAGTTAATAATGCTATAGATGAAGCGTTAACCAATTTAAGAAATGCCAATGCCCAGATACCCCCTAGAGAATTCCTTTTTCAAAGCATAGTTGAGAGATTAATTATGGATGAAATTCTCTTACAAAAAGCTGAAAACTTTGGCATAAGAATTAGCGATCAGGAGCTTAATGAAACCTTAAGCAATATAGCTGAAAATGAGGGGCTATCTATTCAAGAGTTCAAAGATAAACTCAATAAAGAAGGAAGGGTTTTCAAATCTTTTAGAGACTCCCTAAAAGAAGGATTAATGATAAGAAGAGTTCAATCAGGTTTAGTGAGACCAAAGATTGTTATTTCTGAACAAGAATTACTGAATTATATTGATTCAACTGAAGGAGAGAATTTGATATCAACAGAATATAAAATAGATCAAATTCTGCTTAAAACTCCTTCCATAAAAGATGAAAAAATTTTAAAAGATTTAGAATCTAAATCAAAAGATATTCTTAAGAAGGTGTCTGATGGATTAAGCTTTGAAGATGCAATAATTCAATATTCTGATCTCAAAGATAATGAAAATTATGGCGGTATTTATTGGAAAAAAAGATCTGAAATCCCTTCTCTTTTTGAGAAAGAAATAAGACAGATGCAAAAAGGCGATGTATCTGGACCAATAAAAAGTGGAGCAGGTTTTCATTTAATTAAGCTCACTGATATAAGAGGAGATTCAATCCAGGTTGAAGAACAATCTCGTGTGCAACATATCCTAATTGAGACTTCTGAAATTAGAAGTCCCAAGCAAGCTAAAGATCTAATATACGAACTTTTTGAAAGGTCTAAAGAAGAAGATCTTGGAATACTTGCAAGAATATATTCAGATGATCCCGGTTCAAAATTAGATGAAGGAAAACTAGATTGGGCACCTAAAGGAGTATACGACGAGAATTTTGAAAAAGTCATAGAAGAAGTTGAATTAAATGAGATAAGTAAACCCTTTGAAACTGCCTTCGGTTGGCATATTTTGAAAGTGCTAGAAAAAAGAAAAAAGAACATATCAGATGAAATTATTAAAGATAAAGCATATAGCGTTCTATTTAAAAGGAAGTTTCAGGAACAATTACAAAATACACTCGAAGAAATAAGATCTGAGGCTTTTGTCGACATAAAAATCTCTTCAATATGAGAAAAATATTTATATCTCCTGGGGACCCCTCAGGAATTGGTCCTGAAGTAGCTTTAAAAGCTCTGGATAAAAATAAAGATATCCAAAAAGAATTCGTTCTTGGCGGAGATGTTAATTATTATCAAGACTTTGCAAAAAGACTTAATCTTAACTTAAATTTCATCGAGGAAGATTCTTCAGAAAATGGAATAAAGGTTAAGCACTTTCCATTAAAGAACAAAATTAACCCAGGAATTCCTGAGGTTGATAATTCAAATTATATTATGGACGTCCTTTCTTATGGTGCATTGGGTTGTTTAAGTAAAAAATATAATGGATTAATAACGGGTCCAGTAAATAAGGAATTAATAAATCAGTCAGGGTTCGAGTTTTCAGGTCATACAGAGTTTTTAGCTGATATTTGTAATGTAAAAAAAGTAGTTATGTTACTTTTGAATGAAAAGTTAAAGATTGCTTTACTGACAACTCATATACCGCTATCGAAAGTTCCCGAAAGCGTTACAAGAAAAAATTTGAAAGAGACAACAAAAATTATAAATGAGAATTTTTCCTCTATTTGGAAAATAAAAAACCCATCAATTGGAATTCTTGGCCTAAATCCTCATGCTGGTGAAGGAGGCTTTATAGGTAAAGAAGAAGAAGAAATAATAAAGCCTTTTATAAACTCATCTAATGATAATTTATTTGGGCCTATTTCAGCAGACACGGCTTTTACTAGAAAGAATATTGATAAATATGATGTATTTCTCGCAATGTTTCATGATCAAGGTTTGCCAGTCATCAAATCTTTTGGTTTTGGAAATACCCTAAATATTACTTTAGGCTTGCCTTTCTTGAGAATATCCGTAGATCATGGGACAGCATATGAAATTGCAGAGAACTATGCTGCTGATTTTTCTAGCATGAATGAGGCACTTTTAAGTGCAAATTTGCTTTTATAGAATGAGAGCAAAAAAAAGATTTGGACAAAATTTTATAACTGACAAAGCTCTATTAAACGAGTTGGTCGAATTAGTTAGAATCTCTCCCGAAGATGAAATTCTTGAGATAGGACCTGGTAAGGGCGATATGTCTGAACTCATCTTAAACAATTGCACTTATTATCATGGAGTAGAATTGGACAGAGATCTTTACCTGCTACTCAAAAAAAAATTTTCTAACCACGAAATATTATTTTCTAATGAAGATATTTTAAAATTTAATATTTCAGAATCATTAGAAAAAACGAAAATAAGACTTCTAGGAAATATTCCTTACAACATTTCTAGTCCCATCCTGAAGTGGTGTGAAAAAAATTATGAAACCATCACAGATATTCATTTTATGTTGCAAAAAGAATTTGCCCTTAGGTGTACTGGAAATGAAAGCTCTACTTCTTATGGAAAATTAAGTGTTATATGCAATTATCTTTATGAAATGGAAATACTTAAAGAAATTGATAAGTCATATTTTTCTCCAAAGCCAAAAGTTGATAGTGCCTTTGTAAGATTTAAGCCAAAACATAAGAATATTGATCTGGTTGAACTAGATAATTTGAGCTTAATTTCTAGCTTACTTTTTAATCAAAAAAGAAAAAAAATATCAAATTCTTTAAAGGGAGTTTTTGATAAAAAAGAAATTGATAAAATAAACATAAATTTAGATTCAAGACCCGACGAATTAAACTTGGATGATTATTTAGAGCTAGCTTCCCATTTAAATAGATATGGCTAATTATATAGTAGGTGACATTCAAGGCTGTTTTGATGAGTTTTATGAAGGATTGAATGTTATAAAATTCAACAAATCTAAGGATTTCTTATGGGTAACGGGAGACCTGGTTAATAGAGGACCCAAGTCTTTGGAAGTTTTAAAGTATGTAAGAAAATTAAAAAAATCAGCTCATATAGTTCTCGGGAACCATGATCTGCATTTCTTAAATTGCTACTTTAACAATATTTTACCGAAAAATAATGATACTCTGATTCCTCTTTTAAGGGATAAAAAGGTGAAATTACTTGCAGAATTCCTCTTGAAACAACCTCTATTTTTTTCAAAACAAGTTTTCATAAAAAATAATTTAAAAAATGTTGGAATGGTACATGCGGGTATTCCTGAGACTATGTCGTTGAAAGAATCTGAAATAATGTCTCGTAAGATGACTCAAAAGCTCGTTTCAAATCCAAAAAAAATTCTAAAAAAAATTTTTAAAAAATTTCCAACAAGTCATGCTGAGGACGATATTTTTGAAAAATCAAAATTTTTTACAACGGTGAGGTCTGTGGATGCTCTTGGAAAACCTAATTATTCTTATAAAGGTAACTTAAAAAATTTAAAACAAAGTAACTTTCCTTGGTTCAAGAGAAAAATGAAAATAATGAATGATATTGATATTCTAGTTTTTGGTCATTGGGCTGCACTAGAAGGAAAAACCAACATATCAAATGTATATGCTATGGATACTGGCTGTTCTTGGGGAAAAGAACTAACATTTTTAAGATTAGAGGATAATAAGAAATTCAAAGTTAAAAGTAAGCAAAAGTGAAGATTTATTTAGTTGGTGGAGCAGTAAGGGATGAGCTTCTAGGAATTCCTTTAAAAGAAAAAGACTGGGTTGTTGTTGATTCATCTCATCAAGAAATGACCAAAAAAGGTTTCAAAAGAGTTGGAAAAAATTTTCCGGTCTACATTCATCCAGAAACCAAAGAAGAATATGCTTTGGCTAGAAAAGAAAAAAAAACTGGTAAAGGTCACAAGAATTTTTCTTTCAATGTAAATCCTAACGTTTCTTTATCAGAAGATCTCAAAAGAAGAGATATTACTATTAATGCAATCGCAAAAGATAGTTTAGGAAATTTTTATGATCCCTTTGGAGGAATGAAAGATTTGAAAAACAGAAAAATTAGAATAGTTTCTAATGCTTTTTCTGAAGACCCATTGAGACTTTTTAGAATTGCAAGGTTTAAAACGAAACTAGCAGCCTTTGATTTTTCCATTACAAAGAATAGCTTAGCTGTAATGAAAGAAATAACTTCAAATGATGAAGTTAATTTCCTTTCCGGAGAAAGAATTTGGGATGAAACTTACAAAGCACTTAGTTACAGCAATTCCAGTTTATATTTTTCAACTTTAAAGAAAGTTGACGCACTAAAATATTTTGAAGGATTAGATAAGGTTTATTCGAAAAACCTAAAGTTTCTCAAACTACTAGATGAGAAAAAAAATATGGTTTTTGAGAAGTGGGCGATAATTAATTTGTTCTCAAAGGAAGTTGATTATTTAGAAAAGAAAATAAAAGTTCCAAAAAAAATTTGTAACTTTAGAAAAACATTTAGCTTAACCAAAGAAATGACAAAGAAAAAAGGGTTTAGTGAAAAATACATTCTTTCATCTCTAAGTAAGATGAATTTTTTTAGGAATAATAAAAATATAATGCTTTCTCTAAACTTGCTTGAGTTTTTAAAGATTATATCTAAGAAAGAATTAAAAGATTGGAGCCAGCTATTGGATAAACTAAAAAAAGTTAAAATAGTTACAAAGAATCTTGAACCCAATGAAATTAAAGAAAAACTTTTAAAACAAAGGATTACAATTATTAAACAACATAAACATGACTAGTCCAGTAGCATTAATAACAGGTGGAGCAATAAGAATAGGAAGGGATATCTGTAAAAAATTTCATGAAAATGGATACGACATAGTCTGTCATTTTAACAAATCCGAAACAGCCGCAAATGAACTAAAATCTGAATTGAATGAGATAAGAGCAGATAGTTGTGAAACTATATGTTTCGATCTTAATGATCATAATGATCTAGAAAATTTCGTAATTGAAATTAAGAAAAAATTCAATAATCTAGATGTTTTGATTAATAATGCTTCATCTTTCTTCAAGACCGACTTTTTAACTCATAAAGATTCTGATTGGAAAGATTTGATAAATTCTAATCTAAGAGGTCCTTTTTTATTATCAAAGTACTTCAGTGAGATGCTTTCAAAAAATAATGGGTCTATTATTAACATTTCTGATGCAATGGTGAACAGAGGAATGAAAGATTATGTTATCTATTCAATGGCCAAAGCTGGGCTTGAAAATCTTACAAAAACGCTTGCACGAGAACTAGCACCAAAAATAAGAGTAAATGCGGTAGCGCCGGGAGCTATTCTTTTACCATCTGACGGATCTTCGCAAGAAGATCAGTTATTAAAAGAAATTCCTTTGAATAGAATTGGTTCTGAAAGAGATATATCAAATGCTGTGTTTAAATTATGTGAGTTTTCATACATGACTGGTCAAATATTAAAAATTGATGGCGGCCGATCTTTAAATTGATGTATATTTATCCTCTTTAGGGAGATCATGAGTAACAAATTCAAGGGAGAATATTCAGGTACAAAAGAAGTATCTGAAAGGCATAAAATTGATAAAGAAAAGTTACAAAAATACCTTGAACAATCTATTGATGACTTTTCAAAAATATCATCTATAGAAGAATTTATAGGAGGTCAATCAAATCCGACCTATTTGATAAAAACTTCTGGAGAATCCTATGTCTTGAGGAGAAAGCCACCTGGGAAATTATTAAAGTCAGCACACGCGGTTGATAGAGAATATGAAGTAATCGCTGCCTTAAATAAAACTGATGTTCCTGTTCCAAAAGCATATTTACATTGTGAAGACGAATCAATTATTGGTACGGAATTTTTTTTAATGAGTTATGTTGATGGTGAGGTTATGTGGGAACCACACATACCACAAGCATCAAGTGAGGAAAGATACAAAATTTATAAATCAATGAATAATACTATAGCAAGATTGCATAGCGTAGATCATGAAAAAATAGGACTCAGTTCTTTTGGAAAACCTGGAAATTATGTGGGAAGACAAGTCTCTAGATGGTCAAAACAATATCTTGCATCAGAGACTCGTGAGATTAAATCTATGAATAACTTAATGGAATGGCTTCCAAAAAACCTTCCCGAGGAAAAAGCTACTAAACTTGTTCATGGAGATTTCAGCTTGAGCAATGTAATGATTGACTTAAATACTTTTGAAATTTGTGCAATTTTGGACTGGGAACTTTCTACTTTGGGAGATCCTGCGGCAGATTTTAGTTATCACTGCATTCAGTATAAGTTGAATCCAATTTTGTCCGATGAAAAGCAATGTCGAAATATGGGAATTCCTTGTGAAATGGAATATTTAGAAATGTATGAAGAAAAGACAGGTTATCAAATTGCTAAAGAATGGAATTTATATATGGGTTTTAATTTGTTTAAATTAGCAGCTATTAGTCAAGGGATCATGGGCAGAGTCAGAGACGGAACTGCAGCAGGCAAAAATGCAGATTCTTTCGGTGAAAATGCAATTATGATGGCTGATGAAGCATGGAAATTAATAAACGAGTGAGGAAAAAATGTCAAAAATAAAAATGCCAGTAGAAAAAAGTCATATTATGATGTTTGCGAGGTCTATAGGGGATCCCAATCCAAAATATTATGAAGAAAATGATAATGATGTGATTGCTCCTCCAACATTTATACAATCAAGTGCCCAATTTGATCCAGATTATTTTCTGAGACCAAAAATTGGTGGAGAAAATTGGTTTGGTTCAGGAAAAGAAGCAACTGGTATGAAATCGTCTGGTTCAGGATCTAGTGGAGGTGGGGCTGCTATGGGCCTTCATGCCGAACAACACTATGAATATCACCAACCATTGAAAGTTGGAGATGTCATTACTGCGGAAGTGAAACCGGGTAATTCTTGGGAAAAAGAAAGTAAACGAGCAGGAAAGTTAAAGTTTAGTGAAAGCGTGACCGAATACAGAAATCAAGAAGGTGAACTTATTATTACTGCAACTTCTGTTGGTGTGGTTACAGAAAAACCCGTTGAAAATTAGGAGAAGGAAATGTTGAAAAAAAGTGAAATTAAAGTCGGAGATACTTATTCTGAAAAAATCGTAGAAGATTTAAAAAGAACTCAAATTGTCCAATATGCCGGGGCATCAGGAGACTATAACCCTCTTCATTCTGATGATAAGTTCACCAAAGAAGTTGCTGGCTATCCAGGAGTGTTTGCTCATGGAATGTTATCAATGGGAATGACAGGAAAGATGCTTACAAATTTTGTTGGTGATGGAACCCTAAAAAAATATGGTGTTCGTTTTACAAATCAAGTTTGGCCTGGAGATTCTCTTGAAAGCACAGCCACTATTATGAGTATTAACGAAGAAGAAGGAGAGACTTTAGTTGAAATAGCCATAGAAACTAAAAATCAAGATGGCGTAGTTGTCATAACGGGTTCGGCTACTGCACTAGTAAGCTAATTATTCAGTTCTATGAGCAATTCTTCTATTCCAGAAGTTGGAGGCCGTAGTGCAAAATTTGCCTTAATTTTACTTGTAATAGTTTATGTCTTTAATTTCATAGACAGACAAATTCTTACTATTCTTGCTGAAGACTTAAAAGCAGATTTAAATATCTCTGATAGTGATATTGGATTTTTATATGGAACTGCTTTTGCGGTATTTTACTCTGTGGTTGGGATTCCGATGGGAAAACTGGCTGATACTTGGAATAGAAAAAATTTAATAAGTTTAGGTTTGGCTTTTTGGAGTTTGATGACGTTTTTATCAGGTACTGCAAAGTCATTTTTATCATTATCGATTTACAGATTTGGTGTTGGAATTGGAGAATCTAGTGCATCTCCAGCATCTTACTCACTTTTATCAGACTATTTCTCTCCAAAAGTGAGAGCGACGGTACTTTCAATTTATGCTAGTGGTCTCTACATTGGCTCGGGAATAGGAATATTCATTGGTGGACTTATTGTAGACAACTGGAATGAAGCTTTTCCTATAATCTCTGAAGCTCCTTTTGGGTTGAAAGGATGGCAAGTAGCTTTTATGGCAGTTGGTCTGCCAGGAATTTTACTGGCTCTGATAACTTGGCAAATAAAAGAACCGCCAAGAGGCTTAAGTGAAGGCCTAACAAATAGCAAAAAAGAAAATCCTCTGAAGGCTTCATTTGGAGAGCTGGTGGGATTAACTCCTATTGGACTTTTCCAAGCTGAAAATCCTCAAAGAGAGTTGATAAGAAATTTTGCTCTACTAATTTTTGTTTTATTTAGCGCTTATTGGTTGATTCAAACAACTGGTGATTATTTGCAATGGGCTGCATTTGGAATAGGTTTTTATATTGTATGTAACTGGATTCAGGGTCTCAGAATTAGAGATCAGGTTGCTTTTGAACTAATATTCAAAAGTAAAGCTTTGTTACTTGGTCTGATAGCTTTTCCTTTTATAACATTTGTAACCTATGCATTAGGTGCATTTGGTCCTGCCTTTTACATAAGAAATTTCAGCATGACAGCATCTGAGGTAGGTATCTTGTATGGCTTGATTACTGCTTTTGGATCAATGGTAGGAGTAATTGGGGGTGGCTTCCTAGGAGATAAACTTAGAGAAAAATATATAAATGGTAAGCTTTATTTAATAATGGCGTCTGCCTTTGGCACAGCAATTACAGGTTTAGGATTTTTGTATTCCTCTGAAGCGAGTGTCTCTTTTACCTGGAAGTTTTTCTATCATATATCTTCAACAGCCTGGCTAGGTTGTGCTGCATCAACAGTAACAGAACTTGTTTTGCCAAGATTAAGGGCTGTGGCAAGTGCATTCTTTATCTTGATGCTTAGCATGGGTGGGTTGGCTCTTGGGCCATATTTGACAGGCATGTTGAGCGATATATATACCATCCAATTTCTCGCTGAGGGGACGAATGAATCAATGGCCGAAGCAATTGGGTTGAAACAAGCTCTTGCTCAGTCCTTGATAGTTTTGTTAGTACCAATAATTTTATTGGGTTTTGCTTGTAGATTTTTGAAAAAAGATGAAGACAATCTTTTCGCAAAAGCCAGAAGTTTAGGGGAAGCTATTTAATTTCTTTTTCCAAATTTCAGAGATTTTTTCTAGGTTCCTTGGGTGTACTAAATCAGGAGCGATTTCTGCTAAAGGCTCAAGAACAAATCTATACAGGTCAATGTCTTTATGAGGTATGTCTTTGCCTAAAACTTTTCCTACGAAGTTTCCGTAAATCAATAAATCAATATCTATTTCTCTATCAGAAAACTTTTTAATCCTATCTTTTCTTCCAATTTTCTTTTCGATATCTTTCAATTTGGAAATTATTCTGTCCGGGGGTTCTTCGGTAAAAAAGCAAACCACTTGATTAAGAAAATCTTCACCTTCAAAACCTTCTGATTTAGTTTTATAAGTTTTTGACTCTTTTTCTGGGTAATACTCTTGGCTTAAAAGCTCTTTTGCTTTACTTAAATTTTCTTCTGGCTTGATGTTACTACCAAGGCTTAAATATATTTTTGGCATTATCTTGATCTAAATATTTTAAGTCCTACCTCTTTTGAGCCGCGAAGCGCACCAGGCTTTGAGATAGAAAGTCTAAGGTTTAAAACCTTTTCATCTTGCAAGATAATTTTAGAGACATTTTCAGCGAGAGCTTCAATAAGTTGAAAAGACGATTTTTCTACAAATTTAATAATTTTTTTGGAAGTATTTTTATAATCAAAAGTATCTTCTATATTGTCTGACTTAAAAGCTTTTTTGATATCAACTTCTACTTCGTAAGATATTTTTATGAGTTGCTTGACCTCTCTCTCCCAGTCAAAAATTCCAATAATGGCTTCAATTTCTAAATCATCTACAAAAATCTTATCTGACATTCTCTAAACTCCATCTTGGCGCAACATCAATATTAAAATCTTTGGTTTGCTCTGTAATTTTTTGGAAACCTGCAAAAGCAATCATTAGCCCATTGTCAGTGCAATGTTTCTGATCTGGATAAAATAAATTAATTGCTCCTTTGTGTTTTTCTAATTCTTCTCTGAGGTATTTATTGGCGGCAACTCCGCCCGATAAAACAAGAGATTGACTTCCCTCGATTTTGCATGCCTTTAGAGATTTTTTAACCAGACAATCTATTGCAGCATTTTGAAACTCAAACGCAATATCATTCACTTTATCTTCTGATAATTCATCAATTTCAGATAAATCTTTCACCTTATAAAGCACGGAAGTTTTCAAGCCGCTGAAGCTAAAGTTCAAATCATTGGAATCAATCATAGGACGTGGAAAAGAAAAATCATGTTTTCCTTGAGATAGCAAAGCTCTTCTTTCAATTTCTGGACCGCCTGGATAACCTAATTTTAATAATTTTGCGGTTTTATCAAAAGCCTCTCCCACCGCATCATCTTTTGTTTGTCCAATAACTTTATATTCATTAGATGATGAAACTTTAACTATTAAAGTATGTCCGCCTGAGACCAACAAACTTATAAAGGGATAAGATAATTGGTCTGCATCATATTTTGCCATGATTAAATGTGCTTCCATATGATGTACTGGTATCACAGGAATATCTAAGGCATAAGACAGAGAATTAGCGAAGCCTGCTCCAACCATCAAGGGACCTCTTAAACCAGGGCCATTAGTAAAAGCGATTGCCTCTATATCATTCATTGAAAGGTTAGATTCTTTCATTTTGTTTTTTAACAAAGGTAGAAGGCGATTAATGTGATCTCTAGCTGCTAACTCAGGTACAACTCCTCCATATAAATCATGTTTTTCAGCTTGACTGTATAGAGCTTCAAACAGAACTTGATTGGCTTTGCCATCATATAAAGCAATACCAGTCTCATCACATGAAGTTTCTATTCCCAATATTTTCATTAAAATCAAAAGTTATTTTGCAAAATATCTGAACTCTCTATAGAATTGCCAACCTAATAATAATATGCCTATTATAAAGCTAAAAGATAACGAATCTTTCGATTCTGGACTCAGAAGATTTAAAAGGTCTTGTGATAAGGCTGGAGTTATTTCTGAAATAAGAAAAAGAGAGTTTTATGAAAAGCCTACCTCTGTCAGGAAAAGAAAAGCTGCTGCCGCAGTTAAGAGACAGGCGAAAAGAAGAAAGTTTGGCAAAATGCCACCTTTAAGAGCAAGAGTCTAAATGTCCAAAGATCTCAAGAGCTTGATTAAAACTCAAGTGACAATCTCTATGAAAGATGGTGATAAATTCAGGACCACTGTCTTAAGAATGATTCTTGCAGAAATTCAAAAAATTGAAATTGAAGAAAAGTCTGATTTGAATGAACTTCAAATAACCTCTATTTTGGAGAAAATGATAAAACAAAGGAACGATGCAATTGTTCAATTCGAACAGGCAGAAAGGCAAGAATTAGCTGATAAAGAAAAACAGGAAATAGATATCATTAAAGAGTTTTTACCTGAGCAATTATCAGAAGAAGAAGTTTCTAAATTAGTTTCTGAAGTTATCTCTGAGGTTGGCGCTAAAGATATGAAGGACATGGGTAAAGTAATGGGGTCTATTAAGCCTTTGATTGCTGGTAAAGCAGATGCTGGTGTCGTTAGCCAATTAGTAAAAAAAGCTTTAAGTTAATTTTTTAACAGTCTCAACTATTGAAATAGTTTGTTGGTCTGCTTCAACATTAACAAAATCACCTTTTTTAAGAAAAGATAAATTAGTTTTAGAAATAGTTTCTGGAATTATAGAAATTGTAAAAAAATTATTTGTCACATTAACGACAGTTAGACTGATTCCATTTATGGAAACATACCCTTTTTTAAAAATATATCCCTTTAAATTAGAAGGTATTTTAATTTTCAGAATTCTTTCTTTTTTATTCTCGAAACTTATTATTTCAGCAATATTATGAACATGCCCAGAGACAAAATGCCCCCCTACTTCATCACCGATCTTCAATGATCTCTCTAAGTTAAAAGGTATGGAAGAAAATTTCTCAGAGATGTTGGTTAATTTGATTGATTCATGTACAACATCAAATTCAATCAAGTCTTTTTTGAAATCCACTACCGTTAAGCAAACGCCATTTACTGCAACGCTATCGCCCTTCTTTAATTTTTTTGTGAAAAAAACAGGAACTTTGATGGTTAACTTATATCCATAATCCTTTTCTTCGAATTTTACCTTCTTTGATAAAGCCTGAACTATCCCACTAAACATTTTTTATTTTTTAAGTTCCGAAATTTTTGCAATTGAATGTATTTTAATGCCTTGTTCAGCATAATACTCTTGAAAAGTCTTGTCTGAGTCGTAAAGCTCTTCTCTATCTAAAGCTACCAGCGCTCCCACAAAGTTCCCACTATTGTTTTCGATGATTTCTATTGAGTTCTTTATGGCAGTTCCAGCAGTTAAAACATCATCAATCAATAAAGCTTTCTTTCCTTCCAGATTTCCCATAATGATTCCTCCTTCGCCATGACTTTTCTCTTCCTTTCGATCAAAAGCTAAAGGAATATTTTTTTTTGTCACTTCAAAATATTTAGTTGCAACAACTGACGCTAAGGGGATGCCTTTATATGCAGGACCAAAAAATAAATCAAAATCTATCTTTAAGTCTAATATTTTTGATACATAACAATCAGCTAAAAAAGAAAGTGATTCAGAGTCAAAGAAAGCAGCAATATTAAAAAAATAATCGCTTTCCATGCCAGATTTCAGTTTAAAACTTCCAAACTTGAGTGCTTCTAATTCAATGGCTTTGTCTAAAAAATCTTGCATATTAGTTTCAACGTTTCCATACTTTATCAATGCCTGAAAATCTCCACAAACTTTTTGTTATTTCCAGTCCTTCGGGGGGTGGAAAAACGTCTTTGATAAATAAAGTTTTTGAGGATTCAAGATCTGCGAACTTTGAAAAAAGTATTTCAGATACTTCGAGACAAAAACGCCAAGGAGATTTAGAAGGTAAAGATTATTATTTTTTATCTGAAAAAGATTTCAAAGAAAAAATTAAAAAAGAAGAATACGTCGAATACGCAACTGTCTTTGGGAATTTCTATGGTACGTCAAAGAACGAAATAAAAACAAAATATAACAACTCAAACCTAGTTTTAGAATTAGATTGGCAAGGCGCTTATGCTGTTAAAAAACTTTTTGACGATGCTAAGCTTATTTTTTTAGTTCCTCCGTCTTTAGACGATTTGAAACAAAGACTGATCAAAAGAAATCTAGATTCATCTGAATCAATAGAAAACAGACTGTCAGAGGCAAAAAAAGAAATCAGTAAGTCTGAAATGTATGATTTTTTAGTCTTAAATGATGATTTTGATAGAGCTTTTGAAGATCTTTCACAAATTCTTTTCAAAGGTATTTCACCCGAGGATTTTAATTCAAGAGTATCTAAAGACTTGATTGAAAGATTAGTAGAATAATCAATAAAAATTAAGTAGAATCCACTCCCTTAAGAGGTTAATGCATGGCTAGAATCACTGTCGAAGATTGTTTAAAAAAAATCCCAAATAGATATGAAATGGTCAAACTTGCTGCAAAGCGAGTTAAGCAACTAGCTATAGACGGAAGAGAACCCACCATTGACCCAGAAGACGATAAGCCTACTGTCATTGCTCTTCGAGAAATTGCTGCTGGTACTGTTACTCTAGAAAACATAGATAGCTTCAATTTTGACGCTTTTGAGGAGGAGCTTTCTGACCAATTAACTTCAGACGACGAAGAAAGCATAGAATAACTTTTTTTTGGTAAACTCTCTTTGCAGATGGCAACAGAGAAAAAAAACCTTAATAAACTGACCAAAAATCTTGGAAAATATCTCGATCAAGATCAACTTGAACAAGTAAAAAAGGCTTATTTTTTTGCTGCAAATGCTCATTCAGGACAGTTTCGAGTGAGCGGAGACCCTTATGTAACTCACCCTCTTGCTGTTGCTGAAATACTAGGCACATTAAAGATGGATCAAGACTGTCTGTCTGCTGCAATGCTTCATGATGTAATTGAAGATTCGGGTATTCCAAAGACCTTTTTAAAAAAAGAATTTAATAAAGAAGTTGCTAACTTAGTTGATGGTGTTAGCAAGCTAGATAAAGTTGAATTAACCTCAAAAAAAGACTTGCAAGCTGAAAGCTTTCAAAAAATGGTTCTTGCGATGTCGGAAGATATAAGAGTAATTGTTGTAAAGCTTGCAGATAGATTGCACAACATGAGAACAATAAAATTCCTTAATAAAGAAAAAAAATTAAGAATAGCTAATGAAACCATTGAAATTTACGCACCCATCGCTCATAGACTGGGAATGCACCAAATTTATAGAGAGCTTGAAGACTTAGCCTTTGAAATTTTATACCCGTTAAGGTTTAGGGTTATAGAGGAAGCAGTAAAGAGAAATACCAGAGGAAGAAAAAAGATTTTAAAAAAAGTTGAAAATTCCATAAGTCAAAAATTGCAAGAACAAGACTTGGATTGTGCTATTTCCAGTAGAAGAAAGCATTATTATGGTATTTATAAAAAAATGAAAAGACAGTCAAAAACTTTGAAAGAAGTTTTGGATCTTTATGCTCTGAAAATCACTACATCTAATGCTATGGATTGTTATAAGGCACTTGGTGTAATACATAATGCCTTTAATCCTATAGAGGGAAGATTCAAAGACTATATAGCGATACCCAAATCTAATTCTTATCAGTCACTTCATACCGGAATCATGACTTTTGAAGGACTACCTGTAGAAATTCAAATCAGAACTAGTGAAATGGACGAATTAGCTGAGTTTGGAATAGCCGCACATTGGGTTTATAAATCAGGAGAAAAGGATAACCCAGTACAAGCCAGAGCAAGAAGGTGGGTAAATGGCTTGATGGAAATAAATGCTCGATCAGAAGATGCTTCAGATTTTGTTGAAGTTATTAAAACAGGGTTGGTATCCAATGAAGTTTACGTTTTCACTCCTCAAGGGGATATCATCGATTTACCTAAGGATTCGACACCAATAGATTTCGCCTTTGCTTTGCATTCAGATATTGGACTGCATTGCAGCGGTTGTAGAATCAACAAAAACCTTGCTCCTTTAAGTGTTCCTTTGGAAAGTGGCCAGACAGTAGAAATTATTACTGACAAGGTTCCGCAAACAAACCCGAGTTGGCTAGATTTCATTAGAACATCTAGAGCTAGATCAGCCATTCGTCATAATTTAAAGAATCTTAAAGAATCAGAGTCAAGAAAATTTGGGAAACAGCTTTTAGAACAATCTTTATTTCCTCATGAAACAAAACTAAGAGACGTTCCTAAAAATAAAATGAAAAAGCTACTCACTTCTTTGAATTACAAAAGCGTAAGGGAGCTACTAGAAAGTATTGGATCAGGGAAAAGATCTAGTCTAGTTGTTGCACATCAAATCATGCAATTTCTTGACGAAAAAGAAAATGAAGAAATTCAATTTTCTAACTTACAAATTACAGGTGCAGAAGGTTTAGTAGTTACTTATTCAAGTTGCTGTCGTCCTATTCCCGGAGATCATGTAATCGCACACTTTTCAAAAAGTAGAGGAATTGTAATTCATCAAGAAAGATGTAAGAACATCTTACCAATTCGCCATGATCCTGCATTGTGCTCCCCCGTACAATGGGAAGATACTCTTTCAGGTGACTTTTCAGTGGAGATAAAAATTGTTGCAGAGGATAAAGCTGGAATACTTGCAGAAGTTTCAGCAGTAATAGCAGAGTATTCAACCAACATTGAAAGTATAAAAAGCGATCCTCCTACTGGAAACAAAGTGGATCTCTATATCCTTCTTGCAGTAACGGATAGAGATCATTTGGCAAAAATATTAAGAAGATTGCGTCGAAAAGACTTTGTTATATCAGCAACAAGAATACATAGCTGGGAGCAAAGAAATGCTACTCTTCCTATTATTGAAGAGGAAATAAGTGAAGATAATTGAAACGGAAAAGGCTCCAAAGGCAATTGGAACCTACTCCCAAGCTACGAAAGTTGATGGCTTTTTATTTATTTCCGGTCAAATACCTTTGGACCCCAAAACGATGGAATTGGTTGAAGGAATTGAAAATCAAATCAATCAAGTCTTTGAAAATATCAGACAAATTTTAAAAGCAGATGGGATGGATTTTTCAAATGTAGTTAAACTTTCTGTATTGCTCGACGACTTAAACCACTTTGAGAAAGTAAATGAAATAATGGTCAGCATATTTTCTAAGCCTTACCCTGCGAGAGCTGCATACGAAGTATCAAAATTACCTAAAGGAAGCTCAATAGAAATTGAAACCATTGCTTTTAAAGAGTGAAAAGCAAATCGCTCCAAAAAAACATCGCAGAAATAAAGGGGGTTGGCCCCAAAGTTAAAGAAGAGCTTAATAAAATTGGTATTAATTATGTCCAAGACGCCCTCTTTTTGTTGCCAAAAAAATACGAAAATAGAACAAAATTAACTCCCATAAAAGATTTAATTCCAGGAGAAGCATTTCAATTTGAGGGAGAAATTCTTGAAAGCAAAACTATATTTCCAGGCAGAAGGTCATTTATGGCAAGAATATCTGACGGTACAGGATTTTTACAAATTAGGTTGTTCTATTTTTCATATGCCCAAGCCAAAGCTTTTAAGGTTGGTCTGCATATCAGAGGCTATGGTGTAGTTAGGACTAATGGTTCTTTGCTTCAGGTTTTTCATCCTAGCTATAAGATCTTTGCATCATCCAAACGTCCTAGCTTAGATAATACCCTCACGCCAATTTATTCTCTTGGCTCTTCGAAACTCACCCAATTTAGAACTAGGAACATAATTAAAGAATGTTTAAAAGAAATTGATGAGCTTAATCTCAATGAAAAGGAGATTGATTCAATATTTACCCAAAAGAAAATAAGTTCTTTATCTGTTAAAGATGCCTTGCTGAAAATTCACAGTCCTTCTGTTGAAGATGACATCATAAAAATCAATAGTTACAAGCACGAGGCTCAAGAACGTCTGATAATTGAGGAATTAGCGACAAATCTTATTGGAGTCAAAATCGCCTCCGAAAAAATAAATAAACTCAAAGCAAAACAAATGCCAATTTCCATAGAAGAAATACAGTCGTTTAAAGAGAATTTACCTTTCAAATTAACTAATGCTCAAGAAAGAACAATTAAAGAAATTTCAGAAGATATTTCCCTTGCCAAGCCTATGAGGAGATTGGTCCAGGGTGATGTGGGTTCAGGAAAAACCGTAGTGGCGGCTATGAGCATGTACATATCTGCAAAAAATAACTCTCAATCTGTTTTACTTTGTCCTACAGAGGTTTTAGCCGAACAACATTTCAAAAATTTTTCGGCATGGTTTAAAAACTTGAATATTAAAATTGAATTATTAACTGGAAAAATGCCTGTTTCGAAAAGAAGAGGTATTTATCAAGATTTAGAAAATGGCGAAATCGATATTTTGATTGGTACGCATGCAGTCTTCCAAGAAAAAGTGAAAATGAAAAATCTAGGTCTTGTTGTAGTTGATGAGCAGCAGAGGTTTGGCGTTAAGCAAAGATTTGATTTGGTCAAGAAAAGTTCTGATCAAATAATGCCGCATCAATTATTCATGACCGCTACTCCAATACCAAGAACTCTAGCAATGACAATTTTTGCTGACTTGGAAACTTCAAAAATTGATGAATTGCCGCCAGGAAGAAAACCGGTAGAAACTTTGGTTTATAGCGATAAGAAAAAAGACGAAATAGTTAAAAGATTGGAAAACGTATGTAAATCAGGTAATCAAGTTTTTTGGCTTTGCACTATGATTGAAGAATCCGAAAATCTTGATGTCCAAGCTGCAGATGAGGCCAAAGAATGGATTAAAGAAAATACGAATAGTTTGAATATTGGTCTTGTGCATAGCAAACTTTCAAAGGATCAAAGAGATAAGGCAATAGAGAATTTCAGAAATGGAAAAACCGATGTATTGGTCTGTACTACCGTTATTGAAGTAGGTATGGATGTTCCTAATGCAAGTTTAATGGTTATTGAAAATGCCGAAAGACTAGGTCTGAGTCAATTACACCAATTAAGAGGAAGAGTCGGAAGGAAAGCAGATTTAGATGCTTATTGTGTTTTGATTTATCACGGAGAGATCGGTGAAATTGCCAAGGCTAGACTTGAAGCGATGAAATCGACTAATGATGGATTTGAAATCTCAGAAATTGATATGAAGTTAAGAGGTACGGGAGAAATTTTAGGCACCAAACAATCTGGAGGAATAGAACTTAAGATCTCAGATTTATCTAGAGATGCTCACTTAATAAAAAAAGCAGAAAAACTTGTAGAAGGCTTAAATCAAAAAGACGAGAAAATTTCTAAAATTCTTCTTGATAGGTGGCTGGGCGATAAACAAAATTTGATTATTGCCCAGTAAGAAAAGTTTATAGCAATGGGGAAATAACTAAACTCACGATTGCCATTACATTAATAAGAATATTCATTGAAGGTCCTGAAGTATCTTTAAACGGATCTCCAACAGTATCTCCAACGACGGCTGCCGAATGGGTATCGGTACCCTTCCCTCCAAGGTTTCCTTTTTCAATATATTTTTTAGCGTTATCCCATGCTCCACCGGCATTTGCCATCATCAAAGCCATCGCAACGCATCCGATTAGTCCGCCGCCAAGCATTCCGCCCAAAGATTCTGCACCCAAACCAAAACCTACTACAGCAGGCGCACCTACTGCGATAACACCTGGGATGAGCATTCTTTTCAAAGCTGCTGAAGTCGCAATGTCTACACATTTCGCTGTATCGGGTTCTGCATTTCCTTCGAGTAATCCTGGAATTTCCCTGAACTGTCTTCTGATTTCATTAATCATTTCAAAGGCAGCATCTCCAACTGCAGTCATTGTGATTGAAGAAATTAAGAAAGGAATTGAGATTCCGATAAACATTCCAACTAAAACTCGAGGATCTGAAAGAAGCAGTTCAAACTCTCCTTTGTTATGAGAAACCGTTTCAACAAAGGCTGCGATAATAGCCAAAGCCGCTAAGGCAGCTGCACCAATTGCAAAACCTTTTCCTATAGCAGCAGTTGAGTTTCCAACTTCATCCAAGCCATCAGTGATTTCTCTAGTCTCAGGACCCATACCAGCCATTTCAGCTATGCCACCAGCATTGTCTGCAACAGGTCCGTAGGCATCTATGGCCATGGTTATCCCAACTGTAGCAAGCATTCCTACGGCAGCTATTCCAACTCCGTATAGACCAGTCAAACTTGTTGATATCCAAATTATTGTTGCAAGCACGAGGATTGGAAGAACCACAGATTGCATACCAACAGCTAATCCAGTGATCATTACAGTTGCCGGTCCAGTCTCTCCTGATTTTGCAATCTGCCTAATTGGACTGCTTCCGGTGTAATACTCAGTAATTAATCCTATGAGAACTCCTCCGACTGCTCCAGTGAGAACAGCAAGCCAAATATTTACAAAACCTTCTCCGATGAATAATTGGATTAAAAAATATGCGGCTATGATAAATAAAACTGCCGATCCTATGGTACCGGTTCGTAAGGCAGCATCAGGAGACATAGAAGAGAATGCTTTGACAATAACTATTCCCAGAACTGAAGCTATCAGCCCAACAGAAGCAAGCGCAAGAGGTAAAAGCATCATTCCAGAATCATCTAAAGTTGATGCAATAGCAATTGAAGCAATCATTGCTCCACAATAAGATTCAAAAATATCAGAACCCATTCCAGCAACATCGCCAACATTGTCACCAACGTTATCGGCAATTACACCGGGGTTTCTTGGATCGTCTTCAGGAATTCCTGCCTCAACCTTACCGACTAAATCAGCACCAACATCCGCACTTTTGGTATAAATTCCACCACCTACTCTTGAGAATAACGCTACACAGGACGCACCCATTCCAAATCCTTCGATAGCTCTTGCAGTTGCTGGATCTCCACCAAAATAAAAATACAATCCTCCCAAGCCAACTAGCCCTAAAGAAGCTACACACAAACCCATTATCGATCCACCATAAAAGGCAATTGAAAGGGCTACTTTGGAGCCTTTTTCAGCTGCAGCGGTTGCTGTTCTGGAGTTCGCTTTCGTAGCAGAAAACATACCCAGCCAACCTGCTAAAGAGGAGGAAAGAGCTCCTGCTGTAACTGCAAGGGCAGTATTAAAACCAAGAGCAAAATAAGATAAAGCGATTAAAACTAAAACAAAGAAAAATAAGTATGTATATTCTCGGCGCATAAAGACCATTGCACCTAAGTGTATTTGGTCAGCAATTTTTTTTACTTTTTCAGAACCTTCGTCGTAACTGACAACAATAAAATAAATAATTAATGCAATTAACAAGCCAAAAAGGCCGAAAATTGGCGGCATAGAAATGTAAGTTTCCATAAGTGACTCTCCCGAGAATAAAAACGCTAATTTACCAGATTAGTAACTATTTTTTAACTAATAAAATCTTTTCTTGAGAGCTGATTTTCTGAATTTGCAACAATGCAAGAGATGGTCGCATCTCCTGAAACGTTTACCGCTGTTCTTAACATATCTAACAATCTATCAACGCCAATGATTAAAGCGATTCCTTCAACTGGCAACCCTACCTGTTGAAGAACCATGGCTAACATGATGAGTCCTACTCCGGGAACTCCAGCAGTTCCGATTGAGGCCAAAGTTGCTGTGATAATAACCATTAAATATTCCATCATGCTCAAATCAACTTGATATACCTGAGCAATGAATACCGTTGCTACACCCTGCATGATTGCAGTGCCGTCCATATTTATGGTTGTTCCCAAAGGGATACAAAAAGAACTTACAGATTTATCGACGCCGAGCTTTTCTTCTACAGTTTTCAAAGTTACTGGCATGGTCGCACTGCTTGAAGATGTGCTGAAAGCAAAAATGATAGCTTCTTTCATTTTTGAGAAGAAAATAAAAGGATTAATTTTTGCTAACGAAGTTAGTAATAAGCTATAGGTAAAAGCAGCATGAAATATTAAGACTCCTACAACGATTAGAAAGTAGTTAATCAAAGTAAAGATAATTGATATTCCCAAAGACGAGAAAGTTGAGAATATCAAGCAGAATACTCCAACTGGAGAAAGCCAAATTACAAAATTAACAATGTTTAAGATGATCTCGTTTAAATCTATGAAGAACGATCTTACTTTAGAAGTCTCGTTTGAAATTTTATTTACACCATAGCCAAATAACATAGCAAATATGATGATCTGAATCATATTACCCGCTGCCATAGCTTCAATTGGATTACTGGGAAATAAATTTACAAAAGTATCTTTTAGAGATGGAATAGCATCTTGTTCAAAAGTCGAATCACTTACCATGCTGACACCATTTGCCATTTCAAAGAAAGAACTCACAAATAAAGCGCTTATAATTGCTAATGCAGTAGTGAATAAATAAAGTGCAATTGCTTTAGAGCTGATAGACAAGAGTTGCTTATCAGAAGTTAGGTTTGAAACTCCCACAACCAAAGATACAAAAACCAGAGGAACAACTAGTAATTTAAGAAGAGAAAGAAAAATGCTTCCTAGGGCATCAATAAATTCTGAAAAGAAATTTAAAAAGCTAGGTAAATTATCTTGAAAGACAGAATTGGAGATACTTCCTAAAATTATTCCGAGAAGCATCCCTAGAAGGATTTTTGCGGTTAAAGACATTTGAGATTAGTAGCTT
>ENA-OSEY01000478-OSEY01000478.1-marine-metagenome-genome-assembly--contig:-NODE-478-length-29390-cov-6.370552_pt1 | contig 29390 bp, 28 predicted proteins | sample MGYA00248465_ERZ534230 | MGnify/ENA primary metagenome ERZ534230 (study PRJEB26409, sample SAMN06344110) | marine metagenome | isolation source: Sea water from surface | place: Atlantic Ocean:Southern...
TTAAGAATAATTTTTAAAATAATTAGTAATTCAAAATCATTCTTTATAAGTTGAGATTTCTTTTCTAACAATGTGTCAGAATTATTGGATAAAATTTTGTCAATTACTATTAAATCTTTTTTTTCTAATTTATATTTGAGATTGAGTGAATTTAAATTATTTGGATTTTTTATTAATGTAACTAGATCTTTGTCACTAAATACTAATTTTCGGCTAATATTTGAAGTTATACATTTTTCCTCTCTCCATTCAAAAATTTTTTTTAACTTAAATAAGTTCAAATTTTTTGTTTTAGACGGATAAATATTTTTCCAATAGTTTTCTGGAGAATTAAGATAAAGTTTTTTATTAAGATAAATTTTTGATTCCTCTAATGCCCAATCAAATCTATTTTTACTCTTTAATTTTTGCTCCAACTTAAAATATATTTTTCTTAAGTAATAGACATCATTCAACGCATAATTAAGCTGATTTTCATTAATAGGTCTTAAAGTCCAATCATAATATTGAAAAGTTTTATCTAATTTTATTTTTAATATATTTAAAACTATTTTTTCATAACTTATTTGATATTCTTGACTTATAAAAGAATATGCTATTTGTGTATCGAATATATTGTTGGGTAAAGACCCAAATAAATTAAAAAAAATTTCTATATCTTGTCTGGGTGAATGAAAAATTTTTAAGATATTTTTATTTCTTAGAATTTTTTTTAAAAGTGGTAAATTTGAAATTTTATTTGGGTCTATTGCATAAGATCCTGTTGAAGTTCCAATTTGTAACAAACATAATTGAGGATAAAACGTTTTGTTTCTTACAAACTCGGTGTCAATAGAAATAATATTTTCATCTAGACAAGAATTAATTAATTTTCTAAAAGAATTATCACAATTAATTAAATTTTTTTCAGAAAACATATGAACATTTTAATTTTAATTATTTAGTGTATTTGTTATTTTAATTTATGATTAATTTTAATATATATGGTTTAATATCGATTTTTATTTCATTTTTATATGTAAATACTAGTCTATCGTCAACTATTGTCTCACATAAAGCTTATTATGATTTAGAGTTTTTAACAAACGAAACGCCATCAATAGTAGAGGGTGGGAGTGGGAAGTCATCTTTTTTACTTGAAAAACAATGTAAAGGTTGGGCTTTAAAAGAAACTTTTGCAATTACTTTTAATTTAAATAATAAAAAAAATTCAAAGAATTTTTCAATTTTTAGTTCATTTGAGGATTTTACAGCAAAAAAATTTAGTTTTGAACATTTAGATAAAAATGATTTTGAAAAAGAAATGTTTTACTCAGGTTATGTGCAAAAAAATAAAAACATATTAGATGGTATAATTTTTGACAAAAATAATGAAAAACTTTCATTTAATGACGATATCTTATTCCCAACTGAACATTTAGAAATTCTTCTTAAAAATGCAAAAAAAAATATAAATTTCAATACAGCAAAAGTTTTTTTTGGAAGTGATAAAGATAATCTTGTGAAAATTGTATCTGCTTTTATTGGGAAAAAAATTAACACTGATATATCTATTGAAAATGATCTATTAAAAAAACAAGTTTGGCCTATACAATTATCATTTTATGATCTTAATCAGAAGAGCCCAGACCCTAAAACAAAGGTAATAGCTTATGTTGATGAGAGTGGTATAGCTCATAATTATACAGTTGATTATGGTAGCTATAAAATGAAAGGTAAGTTAATAAGTATTGAAAAAGTTAGTAAATTAAAATGTTAATTATTTAATTTTAGCTTCTTTAAATATAACGTGCTTTTTAGCTTTAGGATCGTATTTTTTAAATTCCATTTTTTCAGGATGATTTCTAGGATTTTTTTTTGTTACATAATAAAATCCAGTGTCAGCTGTGCTTACAAGTTTAATTTGTATGGATGCAGGTTTAGCCATAATATCTCCTGAACATTAATTAGGTCTATTTATTTAATTTGTCAACCTCAAAGATGATTATAAATGTTTGCAGTATCCTAACAATATTTTACCTTTTAAAATATCTGTTTCTTTAATATTAACTAATAAAGACATTCCAATTTTAAAAAAATTTGATTTACCTTTTAAAAACTCTTTTTTTTCATTAAATAAATAATGATCTTTAGGCAATAACCTTTTTGGAATAAAACCCTCACTTTTATGATTATCAAATTTTACAAATATACCAAAACTTTTTACTGAAATTACTTCACCAGAAAAAGTTTGGTCATTTTTACTAGAATAAATTAAAGCTATGTATCTATCGATAGTATTTCTTTCTGCAATTACAGCCTTTCTTTCAGTACTCGAAATATGTGTACATGTTTCGTTTAAGTTATTTTTATAAGCTTGATTATTTTCATTATTTTCTAAAATTTGAGTTAATTTTCTATGAACAATTAAATCTGAATATCTTCTTATCGGTGAAGTAAAATGAACATAATTTTTCAGTGATAAACCAAAATGTCCTTTATTTTCGTTATGATATCTAGCTTGGGATTGAGCTCTTAAAATTAATTCATTAATTTTTATAAAATCTTTACTATTAGATGACTGCTCAATTATTTTGTTAAATAAATTGCCTGTTACATTATTGTTTTTTAGTAATTTATCATAAGGTGAACCAATACAATTAATCAAAGATAAAATTTTTTCTGGTTTAGGTCTTTCGTGAATTCTATAAGGGTTATCGGAGCTATATTTTTGAAGTTCTTCTGCAGCACATTCATTTGCAAGTATCATGAGCTCTTCAATTATTTGATGACTTTCAAGTTGTTTGCTTTTTTGAACTTCTAAAGGTTTCCCTTTTTTATCAAATAAAATCTTTGTATCACTTATTTTTAAAGCAAGTGCTCCACGAGTTGAACTTTTATTTTTAAGTTTTTTATAAACCTGGTATAGATTTTTGACATTTAACAATATATTATCATTTATAGATTTATTTTTTTTAAATTTTGTTTTGATTAAATTATTAACATCATTATAGGTAAATCTTTTTGCTGACTTGATAGTTGATTTAAAGAACTTGTGAGATAATTTATTACCTTCTGAATCAAGAATAATTTCAACAGATAAAGTTAAACGAAGTTTGTTTTCTTTAAGAGAACAAAGGTCGTTTGATAGTTTCTCGGGTAACATTGGTATTACAAAGTTTGGAAAATAAATAGAATTACCTCTTTCTTTAGCATGAGTGTCTAAATTTGAGTTTTCTTGAACATAGTGAGAAACATCAGCAATACTAACTATAACTTTCCATTTATCACTTTTATATTTTTCAACAAAGACAGCATCGTCAAAGTCTTTAGCATCATCGCCATCAATTGTAATGATTGCTAAATTTGTTAAATCAGATCTTTTGTCTATATTAGATATATCAATCTTTTCAACTTCTTTTATCACTTCTGTTGGGAATGTATCTATTATGTTTAATTCATTTATTTCAAGCATTGGAAAAAAATTATTGGAGTTAAATCCTTTATAAACTCTTTCTAACTTACATGTTTTCAAATTTTTAAAATTTGATTTAAATTCTTCACTAGCTTTGAGGATTTCTCCAACATTCAAATTTTCATGAGAATGATCATTTTTTATGAAATAATAATCATTATTGTCAGAAAATAATTTTTTTATTTTTATGAATTTAGATGAAATTTCATTTACTTGTGCAAAAAAAGGTTTTGGAGCATAGATTTTTTTTAGAATTTTTGTATTAACTATTCTTTTTTTTTTATATTTAATTAATGAAGATACAGTATCACCAATTTTAATGACGGGGTTTTGTTTGTTGTAAGGTATAAAGACTTCAGTGTTTCTTAACTTCTTGTCAATTATCTTAGCTGTAGTATTTCCGTCTGAATCAATATCTAAGATTTTGAGCAAATAATTTTTAATCATATCAAAATTATTTTTTTTTCTTTGCTCGCGACTCTTTTTTTTCAATCAATTCCAGAGCTTCATCAAGAGTGATTTCGTCTAAATTCATTGTTTTAGGTAAAGTTGCTCTCGTCTTTTTATACTCAACATAAGGACCATACCTTCCTTTTTTTGCCAGCACTTCTCCGTCATTATTTGGATGTTTTCCAAGACTTCTTCCTCCAGGAGATTTTTCAGAAATTAATACAACTGCATGATTTAAACCTATAGTTAAAACAGTTTCATCATTTGGTAGACTAACTGAATTAACATCATATTTTAAGTAAGGGCCGTACCTTCCAATATTAGCAGTAATTTCTTTATTAGTTTCAGGATGGTTACCAATAACTCTTGGTAACGATAAGAGTAAAAGAGCCTTTTCAAGGTTTATGTCTTTAGGATTTACTAATTTAGGAATACTTACTCTTTTAGGCTTTTTGCCATCTCCAAGTTGAACATATGAACCATAAGGTCCTTTCTTTATAAAAACATCTTCATTTGTATCGGGATCTTTACCTAAACTTTGATCAAAATCAATTTCATTGTCAAATTCAGGGTTACCATCTTTTTTATTAGCTATCTGCTTTGTGTATTTGCATTCAGGATAATTATTACAGCCTATAAAAGCACCATATTTTCCAAGTTGTAACCCAATTTTACCATCCGAGCATTTAGGACATTTTTTTGAAGCATCAAATTGATTATCTTCAGTTGAAAAAAACATTTGTTCTAATTCAGACTCTAGGGTATTTAAAATCTCTGATCTCTCTAAGTCAGTCATTTTGTCAAGATGTTTTTTAAAATCTCTCCAGAAATCTGACAATAAATCTTTATAAGGCAATTTGCCATCAGAGATTTTATCAAGATCTTTTTCTAATGTTGCTGTAAATTCATAATCAACATATTTACCAAAGAAATTGCTTAGGAAAGCTGTTAATATTCTTCCTCTTTCTTCTGGAATTAGTTTTCCACTCTCTTTTATAACATAATCTCTTTCAACTAAAACTCTTAATGTTGAGGCATATGTTGAGGGTCTTCCAATACCAAGTTCTTCCATTTTCTTAACTAAACTAGCGTCAGTATATCTTGCAGGTGGTTGTGTGAAATGTTGTTCATCTTCTAATTTTTTTAAATCTAAACTTTCATTAAGATTTAAAATTGGGAGAAGCTTATCATCATCATTATCACTTGAAGTTGTTTTTTCATCAAAGCTTTCTTTATATACTTTTAAAAATCCAGGAAAAGCAATCTGAGAACCATTTGTTCTGAAAGTAATTGAGTTATCTTTTGATTTTATATCTACCGTAGTTTTGTCCAATTCTGCTGAAGCCATTTGGCTAGATAAAGTTCTTTTCCAAATTAAATCATATAACTTAAGCTGATCTTTATCTAAATATTTCGAGATTAATTTTGGTGAATAAGTAAAGTTTGTTGGTCTAATTGCTTCGTGAGCTTCTTGGGCGTTAGCAGCCTTTGATTTATAATATCTTGGACTTTCGGGAATAAAGTTTTTTCCATATTCATTAGAAATAAATTCTCTTATATTTGTTATTGCTTCCTGGCTAATTTGAACACCATCAGTTCTCATGTAAGTTATTAGACCACTAGTTTCTTTATTTAAATTTATGCCTTCATAAAGTTTTTGAGCTACTCTCATTGTTTTATAAGCACTAAAACCAAGTTTTCTAGATGCTTCTTGCTGCAGTGTCGAAGTTGTGAAAGGAGGTATAGGATTTCTCTTAACTCTTTTCTTTTCAATATTTGATATATAAAAATTATGTTTTTTTATTTCATCTAATATTTTTTTTGAATGTTCCTCATTTGGTATATCAAATTTTTTAAGTTTTTTTTGGTCAAATTCAATTAATCTAGAAGAAAATTTTTCACTACTTGAATTTTCAAAAATTCCTGAAATAGTCCAATATTCTTCAATTATAAATTTTTCAATTTCTAATTCTCTTTCACAAACTAATCTAAGAGCTACTGACTGAACTCTGCCTGCTGATCTGGAACCTGGAAGTTTCCTCCATAAAATTGGAGATATTCTGAAACCAATTAAATGATCTAATGCTCTTCTAGCCAGGTATGCATCAACTAATTCAGAGTTTATGTCTCTAGGATGTTCCATAGCGTTTAATACAGATGACTTTGTAATTTCATTAAAAACAACTCTTTGAACTTGTTTGCTTTTTAATGCTTTTTTTTCGTTTAAAATCTCATTGATATGCCAACTGATTGCTTCACCTTCTCTGTCGGGGTCAGTTGCTAAAATTAGAGTTTCTGCATCTTTTAAATCTTTTATTATTCCATTAATCACCTTTTTTTTATCTAAAGGTTGATCCCAGGACATCTGAAAATCTTTTTCTGGTTCAACTGCACCATCTTTTCTTGGAAGATCTCTAACATGTCCAATAGATGCTACAACTTTATAATTATTACCAAGATATTTATTTATTGTTTGAGCTTTTGCAGGTGATTCAACAATAACTAACTTCATTTAAACTCCATAATTCTTTGCCAATTACCATTGGTTTAAAAATATATCAATATTAATTTAAATTTTTTTTTCTTCTTTTTTCAAAAGTCTAATTATATTTGCCCTATGTGTAAAAAAAACAAATATAGTTAAAAGAATTGATAAATATAACAAATTTACTTTTTCATATTTAAAAAAAATTAAAATTGGGAAACTTGTCGATGAAATTAGTGCAGATAAAGAACTTATTTTAAAAATTAAAAATACTAAAATCCAAATAGTTAATAGACACAAACCTATAAAAAAATCTATTGATAATATAACACCTAAGGAAGTTGCAATTCCTTTTCCACCTTTGAACTTAAGCCAAATTGGGAAACAATGTCCTAAAACAAAAAAATAACCAAATACTAAAATCAAAAATATTTTATCAACTTTTATAAGATTAAAAAAATCATTGATTATTGGATGTGGATATAATTTAAAAAAAATAAATAACGGAATAAAACTTTTTGATAAATCTAGTATTAAAGTTAAAAGTGCTAATGTTTTATTTCCTGTTCTTAAAACATTAGTAGCTCCTATATTTCCACTTCCAATATTCCTTAAATCATTGTTATCAAATAATTTAGTAAGAATTAGACCAAATGGAATGGATCCAATTAAATAACAAATAATGAAAATTAGAAATAGAATAAAATATTCAGTCATATTAGTTTATAATAAATCAAGGTTATCAAAAACGATTTCACCATTCATCATGGACATATAATTTTTCCCTTGAACAGGTCTACCGTGAAATGGAGTTGGTGAAGTTTGCAAGGAATCTTTGTTAATTAAATATTGTTCATTAGGATCAAATATAATGAAGTTAGCCTTTTCGTTAGATTTGATTTTAGGAATTTCAACTTTTAATAATTTTGATGGATTCAAAGTTATTTTTTTTAAAATATTCATTATTGAGACATCTGATTTATTAAGCAAATTTAATGTCAGTGGAAGTAATGTTTCAATTCCAGATGCACCTGTAGAAGCTGAAGTAAAAGGAAGAATTTTTGTGTCATTCGACATTGGTTTATGATCTGATGTGATTATATCAATTGTATCATCAAAAATAGCATTTTGAATTGCAATTCTGTCTTCTTCGTTTCTAAGAGGAGGGGATAATTTAAAAGATGTGTCATAAGTTGATAATTCTAATTCATTTAAACTAAAATATGGTGGCGATGTATCACATGTTATTTTGATACCATTTAATTTAGCTCTCTTTATAACTTCAACTGTTTCTTTAGTAGAAACATTCGACACATGATAATGTACACCTGTGAGTTCTGCTAATCTTAAATCTCTTTCGACTATCATTACTTCAGCACATGAAGGAATTCCAACTAACCCTAATCTCGTTGAAACTTCTCCTTCATTCATTTCACCTTGAATTGTTGTGGAGTTACTAGCTGTTAAACCAGCTAGAGATTTATCTTCCGGATTTTGAAGAATAGGTTTTTCAAGCATTTTTGCATAACTCATAACTCTTCTCATCACAAGAGAGTCTTGTATACAATTAGGCGCATCTGTAAAACCAATTGCGCCGACTTCAGCCATCAAACCTAATTCAGCTATTTCATTCCCTTTTAATTCCTTAGTTGCCCCTCCATAGGGATAAAAAAATTTATCATTATTAAAGTTTGTTTTTTCAATTAAATGTTCGATCATTATAGGGTTATCAAGCAGGGGTTTTTGGAATGGCAAAATTCCCATTTTCAAAACTCCTGATTTAACTGCTGCATTTTTTAAAATTGAAACATTTTCATTATTCGTTTCATTTAAATAAACTCTTAAGTCAAAAATGCCAGGGGATAAAATTTTATCTTTGCAATTGACAGACCTGAAATCCTTTTCATTAAATGGAATATTTTTTTTACTATTTTCAAAATATGAAATGATTCCATTATTTATAGTAATATTCATCTCTTGATCTAAATTTTGAGATGTATCAATTACTCTAATATTTTTTAATAGAATTGGATTGTTATTTTTGTGCATTATAAACTGCTTCAATAGTTGCCATGCGGATAGCGACACCAATTTCAACTTGTGTCTTTATTAAACTTCTATCTTCGTTATCTGCAAGAGATGATGCTATTTCAACTCCTCTATTCATTGGTCCAGGATGCATAATAACTGCATCATGATGTGCCATTCTAAGTTTTTCTTCATCAAGACCATAAAATCTGTAATATTCTCTTTTTGAAGGAGATTCGGTTCCTGACATTCTCTCATTTTGTAACCTTAGTAACATAATTGCGTTTACGTTATTAATGCCGTCTTTTAAACTATTAAAACAATTTACACCAAGGTTCTCTAAACTTTTTGGCATTAAGGTTGGAGGTGCTATACATCTTACCTCAACACCAAGTGTTGTGAGTAGATGTATATTAGATCTTGCAACTCTACTATTAAGTATATCACCGCAAATAGCTATTTTTAAACCTTCTATTCTACCTAATCTTCTTCTGATAGTTAGTGCATCTAGAAGAGCTTGTGTTGGATGCTCGTGTCTGCCATCTCCAGCGTTAACAATACTACAATTTAAGTAATCAGAAAAAAGTTTTGGCGCACCACTCTCAGGATGTCTAACTATTAATAAATTAGGTTTCATCGCACTTAGGGTGTTTGCTGTATCGAGAAGACTTTCACCTTTTTTTATTGAAGATTTGTCAACTGAGATGTTAATTACTTCTGCACCTAGACGTCTTCCTGCCAATTCAAAAGATACTCTAGTCCTTGTCGAATTTTCAAAAAAAACATTAAGAATAACATAACCATTGAGAGTTTTTATTATTTTTAAAGGATCTAAATCTGCGAAATAATCTGCTCTATCCAACAAAGAGTTTATTTCTAACTTATTCATACCTTCTATGGATAAGAGGTTTTTAGAATTGAGAGTTGCTATTGGAGGTGGTGTTTTATTAATTTTATGAATCTTATTCATTAAAAATTAGTTAGTACTACCTTTTTTTTAAAAAGTCTAGTGCAGATTGTAAAATCCAACATGCTGCATGTTTATCAATATTGGAAGATCTTTTTTTTCTACTTATATCCTGAGATATAAAAATTTTTTCAATAGCTTGTGATGACATTCTCTCATCCTGAAAGAGCAGAGGTATATCATGAAATATTAAAAAATTTCTAAAAAATGTCTCTACAGATTGACAACGTGGCCCTTTAGTTCCATTCATATTTAATGGCAACCCGACAACAATTCCACCAACATCCTTTTCTTTAATTATTTTAAGTATTTCATTAAAATCTACATTTTGTTTTTTTCTTACAATTGTTGTTAATGGTGTAGCTATGAAAAGCTCTTTATTAGATATTGCTATGCCTATTAATTTAGATCCATGATCAATTCCTAACAAATTTTTATGATGATTTGTCTTTATTAAAAAATCTTCATGCTTGCAGATAGGCATAACAGATGGTATCAAAAAATAAAAATTTTAAAATCATAAAAATATATGAGTAATAACAGTAAAATCGACTTAGATACATTAAAAAAACTTGGAAAATTATCAAGAATTCCAATTGATGAAACAGGTTCAAATGAGCTAATGGAAGATTTAAATAAAATTATTGGTTTTATCGAGCAACTTAATGAGGTTGATACTGAAAGTGTAAATCCACTTAGTTCAGTTACAGGACATAATTTGCCAATTAGAGAAGATGTAGTGGATGATGGAAATAAAAATAATGATGTTTTAGAAAATGCTCCTGAAAAGAAAAGTGGATATTTTGTAGTTCCGAAGGTTATTGAATAGATGAGTAATTTATTGCAATTTAGTATAAGTGAAGCTCTAGCTCTATTAGAGAAAAAAGAATTTTCAACTAAGGAATTAGTAGAAACTTATATTAATGCTATCGAAAAAACTAAAGATTTAAATATGTACCTAACCACATGTTTTGATCAAGCTTTAGAACAAGCAAAAATTTCTGATCAAAATTATTTGAATGGGAACCAGAGGTTTTTGGAGGGAATTCCCTTAGGAGTAAAAGATATGTTTTGCACTAAGGGTATAGAAACTACTGCATCTTCAAAAATTTTAAAAAAATTCATTCCAACTTATGAAAGTACTGTAACTCAGAATCTTTGGAAAGAAGGTGCTATTAATTTAGGAAAGCTTTCATGCGATGAATTCGCAATGGGCTCAAGTAATGAAACTGCTGCTAAAGGGGAGGTTATTAATCCATGGAATTTCGAAGAAAAAAGAACTCCAGGAGGATCATCTGGAGGGTCTGCAGCAGCGGTTGCCGCTAAAGCTGCTTTAGCAGCTACTGGAACAGATACAGGTGGTTCCATAAGACAGCCTGCAGCATTTTGTGGAGTTGTAGGATTAAAGCCAACTTATGGAAGATGTTCACGATGGGGGATTGTTGCTTTTGCTTCATCACTTGATCAAGCGGGTCCAATAACTAGGAATGTGTCTGATGCCGCATTAATGCTTCAAGTTATGAGTGGTTACGACCCTAAAGACTCAACTTCATCAAATAAAGATGTCCCTAATTTTTATAATGACCTAGGTAAAAGTATTAAAGGTATTAAAATTGGTATTCCAGAAGAATATAACAGTGATGGGATTTCATCTGACATATTAAACGCAAAAGATATGACTATAAATTTCTTAAAAGAAAATGGAGCTGAAATCATACCTGTAAAACTTCCTTTAACTAAATACTCTTTACCTGTTTACTACATTGTTGCGCCAGCTGAGGCTTCAAGCAATTTGGCAAGGTACGATGGGGTAAGATATGGAGCTAGAATTGATGGAAATAGCTTAGATGAAATGTATGAAAATACAAGAAATTTAGGATTTGGTGACGAAGTCAAAAGAAGAATTATGATTGGAACTTATGTGTTGTCTTCAGGTTATTACGATGCCTATTACTTAAAGGCTCAAAAAGTAAGAAGATTAATTAAAAATGAATTCAATGAAATTTTTAAACAAGTTGATTATCTTGTAACACCAACAACACCGACTACGGCTTTTAAACTTGGCAGTACGCAAGATTTGTTGACTATGTACCTAAATGACGTATTCACTGTGCCAGCTTCTTTAGCTGGAATACCTGGAATTTCATTGCCGATTAAACTTGATAAAAATAAATTACCTGTTGGAATTCAGATATTAGGAAAAGATTTTGATGAACAAGGTCTTTTGAATGTTGCTAAGGTAATAGAATCTTGTGCATCTTTTAAAGATACTCCAAATGGAGCTGCGTCATGACAAATGCTGATCAAAACTCAAATTATATATCTGGGAAAACTGGTGATTGGGAAATTGTAATAGGTTTAGAAATACATGCTCAAGTTTTAAGTAGTTCTAAGCTTTTTTCTGGAGCATCTACTGAATTTGGTAAAGATCCAAATCATAATGTTTCTCTAGTAGATGCCGCGATGCCTGGAATGTTGCCTGTAATTAATCAAACCTGTATAAAGCAGGCAATAAAATCAGGAATAGCTCTAAATGCTGAGATAAATAAGTACTCTGTTTTTGATAGAAAAAATTATTTTTATGCTGACTTACCTCAAGGTTATCAAATCAGTCAATATAAATACCCAATTGTAGGTGAGGGTAGTCTAAAAATTACAGATGCTAATGGTGAAGATAAAGTTATAGGAATTGAGAGAATTCATCTCGAACAAGATGCAGGTAAATCTTTGCATGACCAACATCCTAGTAAATCTTTTATAGATTTAAATAGAACAGGAGTTGCGTTAATGGAAATTGTTTCTAAACCAGATTTAAGATCACCTGAAGAAGCTGCATCATATGTAAAGAAAATTAGAACAGTATTAAGGTATATTGAAACATGTGATGGAAATATGGAACAAGGATCTTTAAGAGCTGATTGCAATGTATCAGTAAGAAAACCAAATGGAGATTTAGGAACAAGATGTGAAATTAAAAATTTAAATTCAATCAAATTTATTTCTCAAGCGATACAATATGAAGCAGAACGGCAGGTTGAAATATTAGAAAATGGTGGCGTAATTGATCAAGAAACAAGGTTATTTGACACCTCAACTGGTGAAACTAGATCAATGAGAAGTAAAGAAGATGCTCATGATTACAGATATTTCCCTGACCCAGATCTTTTGCCATTAGAACTTAGTGATAGTCAGATCAGTGAGATCAGAAGTGATATGCCTGAATTACCAGATCAATTGGTAGAAAGATTAATTTCTGAATATGGCATAACAAAATATGACGCTAATGTTATTGCAGAAGAAAAAGAATATGTGCACTATTATGAAAATTCAGCAAAAAATCGAGATGGTAAACTAGTCGTTAATTGGATGACCTCAGAGCTATTTGGGTTGTTAAAGAAAAATAATGTTCAATTTAATCAAAATCCAATATCTCCAAACTATTTAAATGAACTTGTAGAATTAATTGAAAATAAAACAATATCTGGAAAAATTGCTAAAGATGTATTTGAAATAATGTTTGCTACATCTAAGTCACCAAAAATGATTGTTAAAGAAAAGGGCTTAGAACAAGTTACAGATGATAGTGCTATTGAAGTTTTTGTTGATCAAGTAATCAATGAAAATAAAGATAAAGTAAAAGAATATTTAAGCGGAAAAGATAAACTATTTGGTTTTTTTGTTGGACAAGTTATGAAAGTTTCTCAAGGCAAAGCAAATCCAGGTTTAGTTAATAAAATTTTGAAATCAAAATTAAAGTAGATTTTTATTTCCAGTTTGAAACAAATATAGCAATTATTATTAGCCCTATAGCAACAAATATTCTAGAACTTATTATTTCATTTAATATAAAATGACCCAGTATAGTAGCACTAATAGGGTTGAACCCAAGTGTTATAGAGGCCTGTGTTGGTGAAATCATTTGTAAAGCCTTTCCCCATAAATACATCATTAAAATACCACCAGGTATAATTAACATGAATAGGTATAAATAATTTATATCAGTCAGAAATAGAACATTTGATATTTTTTTTCCAACTACAAGACAAATTAACATCGTTGATATAGATCCTGAAAATAATGTAAAAATTAACACATTTACATTCCCATATTTTTTTAAAAACTTTCCGGAAAAAACTGTAAAAACTGACGCAGAAATCACACCAATTGTCATCAAAACATCTCCTTTGATGGGGTGAGGTGCTGTTGGGTCTATAAATTCACTTAAACAAAAATAAACTCCTGAAAAGGCAAGTATAACGGAGATCAATTTTGGAAGTGAAAAAGTTTCTATTTTAAAAATACAGGCAATAATTATAGTAAAAATAGGCATTGTTGCATATAAAAGGCCTGCTCTAGATGATGTAGTGATTTCCAAACCAAGAGCCATAAATACAGGGAAAAGTGTAAACATAAATATTCCAATTAAAGCCATGTATATAAGATCATTTTTTTGAAAGATTATTTTTTTGAAACTAATAAAAAAAAATATTAAAAATAATAGCCCGGTAAGCCCATATCTAACAAAACTAATTACCAACGGATCAAGAGAAGTTACTAAAGCTCTTGTAAATACAAAAGTTGTTCCTCCAAGCATTGCCGAAAAAGATGAACAAACACAACCTATAAAAAAATATAAATAAGTGTTTTTTTGATTGCTTGGCATGAATTAGTTTTTATTTTAAAGTATGAATTGGAAGTTATTGATACATGAAAATTAGTAGATTTGGAAGAACAGAATTTAAGATTTCACAGCTAACATTTGGCGGTGGCTGGGTAGGGGGTATATTAATTGATCCCGATAAAGAAATAATGCATAAGGCGCTTTCATTGGCATCAGAAAAAGGTATTAATTGGATTGATACAGCTGAATCTTATAGCGAAGGCAAATCTGAAAAAAATATAGGTGATCTTTTGCCTTTATTTTCTAAAGATAAATTTCAAATATCTACAAAAGCTCGATTAGACCCAAATAGCAGTGAAAGTATAATATCTCAATTAGATCGGAAAATTGATGCATCATTAGGAAGGCTTCAAAGAAATTTTGTGGAATTATATCAACTACATAATCGTATACAAAGTGTTGGTGATAAAGATAATTTTTCTGCAAAAGATATCCTAAAAAGAGGTGGTGTAGCTGATGCTATGGAAAAGTTTAAATCTGATGAAAGAATTAAATCTATTGGAATAACGGCTTTAGGTGATATAGATGCAATTAATGAAGTTGTATTAAGTGATTGTTTTGATGTTGCACAGATTTATTATAATCTACTAAATCCAAGTGCTTCATATAAAACCAGTGGGAATTGGAATGATCATGATTTTTCAAATTTAATAAATAATTGTATATCTAAAGATATGGGCCTAATGAATATTAGAATTTATGCTGCTGGTTATTTAGCTACTGACAAAAGACATGGGAGAGAAATACCCGTTACATTTGGAATTAATGAAAATGAACTTAATAGAAGGGTTGAAAAAATTAACTCAATATTTAATGATATTAAAGGAACAAAAGCTCAAAAAGCATTAAGATATGGTTTATCAAACAAAGATATGTCCACAATAGTAATAGGACTTGCAAATATTGAACATCTTGAGGAAGCATTAGAAGGATATGACCAAGGTCATCTTGATGAAGAAACTCTAATGAGAATTGAAGAATTACAAAATAAAAATTTTAACTGAGGATTAATAATGAAAGTTTTAATATTAGGAATTGGCGGATTAGGTGGTTTTTTTGGAGCTCACCTGCAAAAAACAAATTGTGATGTTACATTTTTAGTTAGAGACAAGACTAAAAAAATAGTCTCAGAGACTGGCATAAAAATACTGAGTGATTATGGAAACTTTAAAATAAATCCAATTTTAATTACAAAAAAAGATCTAAAGATTAATTATGACGTAGTCATAATTTCCTGTAAAGCATACCATTTAGATGAAGCAATTACTGATCTTAAACCTAGTCAAAAAAATGCTATTATAATTCCTCTTTTAAACGGTCAAGCGCACATTAATAAATTAGAAAAAGCATTTAAAAAAGAAAATGTCTTTGGTGGTGTGGCTCACGTTAGTTCAAATACTAAATCTCCTGGAGAAATAAAACATGTTGGCAATATAAAACGATTAAGTTTTGGTAGTCGTCATCAGGTAAATCAAGATACTGCAAATGAGTTTTATCAATTATGTCGTAAGGCTGATTTCCAAACAGTTTTAAGTGATAATATAGATCAAGATATTTGGGAAAAGTGGATTTTTATTGCAACTATCGCAGGGGCAACAACATTATTTCAAACTAGTATTGATAATATAAGTAAAAAACCGAATGGAAAAATATTCATTCAAAATCTCTGGAATGAATGTATCAATATATCTAAAGAAAACGGATACGAATTAAGAGCTGAATCTAAAAACTTGCATGAAGATCTTCTGTTTAAGTCTGATGTTCCATTTAAAGCATCTATGCTCGTAGATATGGAAAAAAAATTAATAACGGAGCACGAACATATATTTTTTGAATTTATAAAACTTGGTAAGAAGAAAAAGTTAAACACTAGTTTATTAGAAACTTGTCATCTAAATATGTGTATTTACGAAGATAATTTAAGTAAAGAAGGTTAATTAATAATTAATAATGATCTAATTTATTATCATTTGTCATTGTTGATCTATATAATTCTATGATTTCAGCTCTACTTTTTTGATTAAAGTTTCTTTCATCCTCATTTGAATATTTTTGTGGAGAAAACATAGTTATTTTGTAAATTAATGAAATAAATGTAATTGGGTCCATACATAAAAGTTGCAAGCAATATGCCAAATTTTATGTACCTACTTTTAATGAACTTATGAGACCTCTTAAAGATGCTACTACACTCAATGCAGTTATTTTTCCAGTTCCGGGATTTTCTTCAGATTGAATATTTTCAATTTCTATTTTAAAATTTGAGCTATCAGATTTCACTAAAATTGTATGAGTATTTTTACTTAAACCTGGATCTGCCCAAATTTCAAGTTGAGTTTTTTTAGCACCAACTCCAGCTAGACCGACAGCAGCAGCTACATTGACATTAGCTGGAAAAGCTTTAGCCCCTTCAAATGCATTATCTGAAAATATGAGTTTTGGTTCATTTAAATTTTCTAATTTTATATTATTTTCTAAAACAAACTTAGCTTTAATCAATGCATTTGGAGGTTTTCTTGTTATCATTTTTACATAATCAACATTTCCTTCTGAAACAGCACTTAGCCCGTCTAATCCAATTATTGCTCCAGATGCTAAAAAAATTTGGGTAGAATGTTCTCTAGCTTTATTGACTATTTCTAGATTTTCTAAAATTCCTGCACCACTTACTGTAATTAATTTAGTTTTATAATATAAACATTTTTGGATAATTTCTTTGAATGTTTCTTTTGGGGCACAATCAATAACTACATCACACTTTTTACAAATTTCATCAAGACTTAAGTATCTTAGAGGTGAGTTAAATGAAGTCGTTTTGTCAATTATTTTATTTTTTGTTCTGGAATGAACCCCTATAACATTAAATTGATCTTTTTCTTGATCTAGTTTTTTTGCAACATCAAAGCCTATTGCTCCAAAACCAATAATTCCAATTTTCATTTTATCTCCCTATCGCGTAGCCTTGCATAAACCTTGGATTTGCAGCTGCTTTTAGGATTTTATTATTTATCGATGCGGCAGTCATTCTTCCAAGTGACCAATCTGCTTCAACAGTAACATTATGACCTCTTCTTCTTAAGTCTTTAATTGTATTCTGTGAAAATCTATTTTCCATAAATAAACTTCCTATGTCAGTTTCTCTTGGAAAAAAGGAATTTGGAAAATGAAATGTACTAAAGCCTGGAGCATCAATAGCCTCTTGTAAATTTAAACCAAAGTGAACGTGACGTAGAAAAAAATGTAAAGACCATTGATCTTGTTGATCTCCACCAGGTGTTCCAAAAACCATATATGGTTTGTCATTTTTAAAAGCAAAAGATGGAGATAGTGTAGTTCTTGGGCGTTTCTTAGGAGCTAACGATGCAGGTGATTTATCATCTAACCAAAACATTTGAGCTCTATTTGACAAACAAAAGCCAAGTTCTGGAATTATTGGTGAGCTCTGCAGCCATCCTCCACTTGGAGTAGCTGCTACCATATTGCCCCATTGATCTATTATATCAAAATGAGTTGTATCGCCTGAAGTTTGTCCATCAGAATTTGTTGAGAGGTCATCAAATTTGGCTACAGTTGGTTCTCCTATATCGTATTTTGAATTTGATTCTTCTGTTTCCCCTTTTTTTCTTACAATTACTGGTCCACCAAAACCTTCTATATGTCCTGGTCTAACTTCTAGTGAAGCTTTCTGATTTATAAGTTTTGCCCTTTCAACATTATATTCACGACTTAACAAGTGATCTATTGGTACATTTACAAAATTTGGATCTCCGTAAAAAGCTTCTCTATCTGCAAAAGCTAGTTTAGTTGCTTCTGTAACTATATGAACAAATTCTGATGCATCTTCATTAAATTTTGATAGATCAAAATTATCTAAAATTGCTAGCTGTTGAAGGAAGCTAGGTCCTTGACCCCAGACATCAGTTTTAAATACTTCATAATTTTTATATTTGAAAGATCTTGGTTTTTCTTCATGTGCCTGCCAATTAGCTAAATCATTACCATCTAGCAATCCTTTATGTTTTCTGTCAGATGTATCAATGAAGTGGTTATTTTTACAAAAATTATGAATGCTCTCTGCAACAAAACCTGATTTCCAAATTTCTCTAGCTTTTTCTATTTGTTTTTCACGATTAGATGAAAAGGAGGAGGAGGCATTAATTATTTTTTGGTATGTCTCACCCATTTTTCTATTAGAAAAAAAATCTCCTACATTTGGTAATTTTCCATTAGGTAAATAAATTTCAGCAGAAGATTTCCAATCTTCTAAAAAAAGATCTTTCACTGATTTTATTGTATTTATTATATTTGGCACAAGTGGATAACCTTTTTGAGAGATAGATATTGCTGGCTCAAGAACTTCACTTAATTTCATAGAGCCATAATTTAATAGTAAAAGCATCCAAGCATCGAATGCTCCTGGAACAACAGCTGCCAAAAGACCACTTCCTGGAACAACGTTTAAGCCAAGATTCTTGTAATAATCAATTGTCGCTTTTTGGGGAGCAACTCCTTGACCACAGATTACTTTGGGTGGTTGATTGTTCTTTGAAAAAATTATTGGAACTTCTCCACCAGGACCATTTAAATGTGGTTCTACAACTTGCAAGGTAAACCCTGTAGCAACTGCGGCATCAAAAGCATTTCCACCTTTTTCTAGAATTGACATACCAACTGCAGAAGCAATCCAATGTGTGCTTGTAACAACTCCAAAGTTACCTGTTATTTCAGGTCTAGTTGTAAAATTAAACAAAATTTATAGTCCTTAGTTTTATATCGAAGTTTTTCTCTAAAAAATTGACACAGCATCAAAATTTTATCAAGATTATTTAAACAATATATATGGAGAGATTAATGAATTTTAACAAAATGTTTAAATTAATAGTTGCTTCCACAGCTTTAATTTTTACAACAATTGGTTTTTCACATTCTGCAAGTATGCCATGTGGTACCGCAAAATTGATAGTACCTTGGGGTGCTGGTGGTGGTACTGATGTAATTTTTAGACAAATGGTTGATAAAATAAATAAAAATGGTGCAAAACCACAATTGCAAGTTGTAAACGTTGGAGGTCAAGGTGGAAATAAAGGTGCTAAGCAAGCATCTAAGGCAAAACCCGATGGATGTACATTATTTGCAATTCACCAAAGTGCAATTACAAGCTATTTCACAGGTCGAATTGATATAACTTGGGATGCATTTGAAACTATTTCTATGGTAACATCCACACCTTCAATTATTGGTGCAAATGTTAATACACCTTATAATAATTTATCTGAACTTGTAGCAGCTGCAAAGAAAGCTCCTGGCACTATCACTGCGGGTGGTACATTTGGATCAACTAGTCAGTTTGTTTTTCTTTTACTTGAAGATGCGGCAGGTGTGAAATTTAAACATGTTTCTTATGACGGAACTAAGCAAAGGATGACAGCACTCCTTGCTGATAATATCAAACTTGGTGAAATCAATTTAGCTGCGGCAATTAAGTTTATTAAGGCAGGAAAGTTAAAAGCACTTGGTGTAACCAATGATGCAAGGCTTGATCAAATACCAAATATTAAAACTGCTAAAGAACAAGGTGCCAATGTTATTTTTGCAGTTGAAAGAGGTGTAGTTGCTCCTAAAGGCACTTCACCCGAAATAGTTAAACACTACGCCAAAATGTTTGAGGGTGCAGCTATGGATAAAGATTTCAAAGCTGCCATGCATAAAAAAGGTATCTTAATTAATTATAAGGGACCTGAGGATTACAAAAAGCATTTTCAAGCAACTTATAACTACTGGAAACCAATTGCTAAGCAGGTTGGTGTATACAAAAGAAAAGACTAAGTTAAACTACAAAGAAGAGATAATTTAATTATCTCTTCTTTTTTCTTTTACAATTAGTAATGAAAATTAACAAAGATACAATCGTTTCAATATTTCTTTTGATCTTCTGCGGAATAATGATCAACAGCAGTTATTATATTGAAGATCCAGGATATCAAGGTATGAAAGCAAGTTATTGGCCCAGAATAATTTTGTGGCTTTTATCTATTATGTCACTTGTAATGTTGGTAAAGTCTTTTGCAAATAAAGTTGATAGCATTAATGCAGGATCATTTTCACAAATTAATTATATGCAATTTAAAAACGCTTTAATTTGTTTTGGTATGTTTATATTTTTTCTAACATTTTTAGAATATTTAGGAATGCTACTAGGGGGTATTTTATTTGTATTTGGTTTATTAACTTTTCTAGGTGGATTTTCTATAAAAAAATCAACTAATCATTTAATAATTTCGGTAGTTACGATAGGTGTGATGTGGTCTATTTTTACTTTTGGTTTGAAGGTTATTCTTCCAGAAGGGGAACTAATAAGAATTTGGTAAAAATATGATAGATGTAATTCTACAAGCATTTGCAAGTATAGTTTTTGATCCTGTTACTTTAGGATTAATGTTAGTTGGCACTTTAGCTGGTATATTAGCTGGTGCAATTCCAGGCTTTACAATTGCAATGGGTGTGATTTTAACACTTCCATTTACTTTTGGAATGACTGCCATTCAAGGCTTAGCAACAATGTTAGGTGTTTTTGTAGGAGGTTTTTCTGGAGGATTAATGTCATGTATGTTAACTGGAATACCTGGAACACCGTCATCTGTAGCTACGACTTTTGATGGATTTCCCTTAGTTAGATCTGGTAAACCTGGTTTAGCTTTAGGATTGGGTTTATGGTCTTCTTTTTTTGGCGGAATGATAAGTGCTGTTATATTGGTTGCTTTAGCACCTCAATTGGCATTTTTAGGGTTAGAATTTGGACCTTGGGATTATTTTTCTTTAATCATTTTTGCATTAACAATTACTGTAAGCCTGTCTGGTGGAAATATTGTAAAAGGACTAATTGCAGGACTTTTAGGATTATTTGCTGCAACAGTTGGAGAAGACGAAATTAATGGTGTAGCCCGTTTTACATTTGGGTTTGATGAATTCAAACAAGGATTTGCATTTTTACCCGTTTTAATCGGTTTGTTTGCATTTTCTCAATTATTAACAGATGTAGAAGACGACAAAAGAGCAAAAAGTCCGTTAATGGAAAAATCTGGTACTTTAGTTCGAGTAGAGCACAGGCAAGCAATTGCAATTATTCTTAAAAGATGGATCAATTTATTTAGATCAAGTTTTATTGGGATCTTTACCGGTATTTTACCTGCTGCAGGAGGTTCAATTTCAAATATACTAGCTTATGACCAGGCAAAAAAAGCATCTAAAAACAGGTCTAATTTTGGAAAAGGTGAATATGACGGCATTGTTGCGCCTGAAGCGGCTAATAATGCAACCGCGGGTGGTGCACTTATAATGATGATGGCTCTTGGAATACCTGGTGATATTGTTACAGCTGTAATGCTTGGTGCATTAATGATACATAATATTATACCGGGCCCAACTTTTATACAAGATGAGCCACTTTTAGCATATGGTGTATTCATAGCTTTTTTTGTTGCTCATTTTTTCATGGTTGGTCTTCAAGCTTTTTCATTAAGAATATTTTTGTTAGTGACAAAAATACCAATGTATGTATTAGCTTCAGTGATCCTAGCATATTGTGCTATCGGTGTTTTTGCTTTGCATAATGTTGTTTTTGATATTTGGGTCATGTTCTTTTTTGGAGTGATTGGTTATTTCATGAAGAAATTAGGTTTTCCTCTAGCTCCAATGATCTTGGGAGTGGTTTTAGGTAAATTAGCTGAGCTAAATTTAGCAAGAGCTACAGGTATAAGTGATGATTTGTTATTGTTTTTTTTAAGACCTTGGTCACTATTTTTTCTTATAATGGCAGTAATTTCAGTTATCTTTCCATTCTATCAAGATGCAGAAAAAGGCTCGAAATTTTCTAATATTTATGTTCCAGCTTCAGTATTTGCTCTGGCTGTACCATTATTCTTTATGGAAAGTACTACAAGATTAATAATAGCATTGATAATGGTCGGAATAAGTTTTTATTTTATTTATAAATCATTTATCAAGAACAAACTTTTAACAAATTGAATCAAAGGTATTTAGCAGATATTTCTAAACTTTTATTCCAAAGTTTATCGGCATTTATCTTGCTCATAGAAAAGTTTGATGAAGGTGAAACCTTTCCTTTATAGAAATATTCTCCAGTTATTTTATTATGCGTTTCAATTAAATATAATAAAGTTTCAGTACCTTTATTTATATTTATTCCTCCAAATTTCATAGCCAATTTAATTCCTAATTTTATAATACAATTATTATTACTACCAAAATTAGTTTGAACAAAACCTGGATGAAGGCAATTAACATTTATTTCATCTTTTTTTAATATTTGACTTAATTTTTTTGTAAATAATATATTACACAACTTAGATTTTTTGTAAGCTATCCAACCATTATAGTTTTTTGTCATTTGAAGATCATTAAAATCTAGATCTACGCCCCAATGAGCACCACTTGCAACATTTATTATTTTAGAGTTTTTTTTAATTAAATTTTTCTTGATTACAAAATGTGTGAAAAGAAAATATCCCAAATGATTTAATGCAAATGTTTTTTCTATTTTTTCTTTAGAGAGAGATTTATTGAAAAAAACAGCCCCTGCATTATTGACTAATATGTCAAGTTTTGAAAATTTATTAACTTTAAAAAAGTTATTAATTTCTCCTAAACTTGATAAATCACATTTTAAAAATGAAACATTTTTGTTGTTTGAAATTTTTTTAAGCTTTCTAAGTGCAAGCTCTCCTTTATTTATGTTTTTTCCAATTAAAATTAAATTATTTTCTGGGTTCTTGACTAAAGTTTTTGCAGCATTAAAACCTATGCCACTTGTTCCCCCTGTAATTAAAATATTTTTTTTCATTTTGCTATTTTTTTAAATTCTTTAAATTTTTTTTCAGGATCAATGCTACTAAAAATTTCAGAGATCATTGCAAATCCTGAAACACCCATGCACTTAAGTTTATTAATGTTTTTTAGTTTTATACCACCTATGGCTACAACTGGTATATCAACTTTTTTTATAATTTCTTCTAAAATTAATTCACCCATTGCATTTGATGCATCAGTCTTGCTATTAGTAGGGAAAATAGGCCCAACACCAATATAATTTATAAAATTAGGAATATTTTGAATTTGATCTAAGTCAGTGATTGATAAACCAATTTTTACTTTACTACTAATTTGATTTTTTGCTAATTCAGGTTTCATGTCATTTTGTCATATATGAAAAATATCAACATCATTACTAAGTTTGTTTACTATTTGAACATTATCGTTAATACAGAGTTTACAATTTGTATTTTTTAATACTTGTACTATTTCATTTGCAAGTTTTAAAAAATCATCATCACTTGAATTTTTAAATCTTAGTTGAAAAACGTCTAAACCTAAAGATGAAAATATATCAACAAACCTAACTAAAGCTTCACTCTTGGTTTCAGAGGGCAACAGATGTCTTTCTTCAATATTTTCAGGACCTCCAATTACATATGTATTTAGATTAAATGAGCTCAATTTTTATATTTTTTTCAACCTCATCAGTTGTTAAATTATAAATAGTATCTATTAATTCCGTTCTCAGTGAGGCTGGACCTCTTACCGACTTTGACGCCTTGTCTGATGCAACTGAATATATCCCTAACATATTAGCTGTAGAAACTAAATTATCTTGATTACTTGTTAATGCAGCACCTATAAGACATGTAAGGGCACACCCGGTTGCAGTTATTTTTGTCATCATTTCGTTTCCACCATGAATAGCGTAAACTTTTGAACCGTTAGTTACATAGTCAACTTCGCCGGTAACAGCTACTATTATGTCATTATCGTTTGAAATTTTAATTGCAGCATCTAAGGCCTCATTTGAAGAAGATGTGCTATCAACTCCTTTCCCACTATTTGAAATACCAGATATTGAAATAATTTCAGATCCATTGCCTCTCAAAACTGTTGGTTTTAAAGATAATAATTCTCTAGCATTTTTACTTCTAAAATCACTTGCGCCTGCGCCTACAGGGTCTAAAACCCAAGGTATGCCAAGTAATTTTGCTTCATTTGCTACTTTAATTGCACATTTTTGCCAATGTTGATCAAAAGTTCCAATATTTATAGTTAAAGCACCGTTAATTGCTTTAGATAGATTTGCAAAAGATTTGGCTTCTTCAATTGCGTGAGCCATCGCAGGGGATGCCCCAATTGATAATAACATGTTTGCAGCTATATCCATAGAGACAAAGTTACTTATATTCCAAACCAATGGCGATTTTGTTTTTATTTCCTTAAGTAAGTTTCCTGCATTAGTATCTTTTAAATAATTCATACTCTCCCTCCGCCAGTATTATCTAGATCAGGTTATAAGGGTATTTCTCAGCTTATTATCTAAGCACCCCTGTTATTTATATTTATAATTATATATGACAGAAGTTTTTAATCTACATTATTTTAAATTTAGTTATGATTAATTCTTGTTTTTTTATGTTATTTATTCTCTTATATAAATGAGGAAATTTTATGATAATTAATCATGGAGTAAGAGGATCTATACCTACTTCAGGGCCTTTTACGGTCAAATATGGTGGTTCAACACCTTGTGTGGAAATTCTTACAAAAAATGTTCAGATTATATTTGACTGCGGTAGTGGGTTTTCTAAAGTTAAAATCAATGATACGATACCAACAATAATTTTATTATCTCATTTCCATCACGATCATCTTCAAGGTCTACCATTTAATCCAACTTTATATTCCTCAAAAGAACCAATTTTAGTTGCCTGCGCTCACAAATCAAAGCTTGAAACAAAAGAAATTATTAAGCAAAGTTTTTCGCCTCCATTTTTTCCTTTTGATTTATTAAATTTGACCAACAACGTAAAAGTTGTAGAGTTTAAAGATATAGTATCTGAATTTAAATTATATAATTTTTCTTCTTTTAGTTTGATCCATCCAGGGGAGTCTTCTGGATATAGTTTAAATGATCAAGACAAAAAATTTTGTTATCTTTTAGATAATGAATTTAATAAAACACAAAAAAATAATTTAATTAAATTTTGTGAGAATTCTGACTTCATAATATGGGACGGAATGTTTACAGAAAATGAATTGAAAACAAAAAAAGGTTGGGGTCATTCCTCCATTGAACAAGGTTTAAAGTTTGCCGAAGATTTAGACTTAAAAAAATTAATAATTTCACATCATGCACCAGATAGGACTGACGAACAAATCGACAAAATTAGTGCTAAATATAAAAATTCTAATTTAATTTTTGCTCAAGAAAATAAGGAGATTAGTTTTTATGGAAAAACTTGATTTTAATGAGAACCAAAGCGTATTTAGAGTAGGAGAAAGTTCTGATAAAATGTTTTTGCTAGTTAAAGGAAAAGTTGGAATTTTCTTGCCCAAAAATGAGACAAAAGATGCAGATTTTTTTGTTGAAGAAAATGAATTATTTGGTGAGATGGGTATTATTGATAATGAACTTCGATCAGCCTCTGCAAGGTGTGTTACTCAAAGTACTATCATTGCTATTACAAAAAAAGAATTTGATGAACAAGTTAATTCATCAAATATATTTGTTAAGGCTTGTTTGGCAGCATTGTCTCATAGATTAAGACAAGCGAATAAAAAGCTTTAAATAATAACTATATAAAAATTGAATTTTTATAATTTATATTTGGTAAGATATAATAATTTACCAATCTTTTTCAAAATCTTTTGAATAACAAAATCGTTTTATAGGAGTGGCTTCGCCTCTTGGAATTTGCGCAATTGGGTTAAGTTTAAAACTATCAACGCCTCTAGCTAATTGAGTTTCAAAAAAAGGCCATTCATTTAAATCCCCTTTTACATTTGTAGGAGAAAATCTCATTGTTATTCCGCATCTTCTTCTATCTGAATTATTTGGATCCGATCCATGTAGTAAAGCATCATTATGTAAAGATATTTCACCTGCTTTCAAATCCATATAAACTATATTATCTTGATCAATTTGATCTTCTGAAACTTCTTGGTCTAAAACTAAATGAGATGCATTGTTTGTATGGTGTTTAAATCCATTTGATCCTTTTTTATGGCTTCCCGAAACAACTTTCATTGCACCATTTTCTTTGTCGGTGTCGTATACTGCCAGCCAAACAGTTACTGCATTTGCAGGTTTTAAAGGCCAATATTGTGCATCTTGATGCCAAGGGACAACAGATCCACTTTTAGGCTCTTTATGAAAAAATTGACCTCCCCACTGAACAAAATTTGGGCCTAATATGTCTTCAACATAGTCTAATATCTCAGGTGTTCTGCACAAGTCATGAAACTTTTTACTAGCTTTATGCCACATATTTGTTTTATTTATATCCACGTCAGATGGCAGTCTAGAACTTAATTCTTCAAATAATCCTTGTAATTCTAAAGCTCCATTGTATGAAAAAACAGGCAAGTTTTTAACGTAACCTTGTTCTGAATATTGTTGTTTTTCTTTGTTTGTTAATCTTCTAACGTTATCACTAATCTGGTACATACAACCTCCAATAATCATTTATTATAAATCATATATGTGTTTTGAAAATAAGTATTATGAAAACAATCCTTTGCTCCTATTAGTCCATTACTTTCATTTTTACATAAATAAATTGGTATATCATTTAGATAATCGAAGTATTTATCAATTTTTAAAAACTCATCAAGAAAGATGTCTTTATTTAAAAATTTTTGCAACTTTATTGAAATTCCACCACATATTACAACACCACCAAGACTTCCATTTAAAAAAATATTATTGATGACTGACATTACTAAAATTTTATACATTTGATTAATTGCAGAAATAGCATCTCGATCATTTTTATCAGCTAAGTCTGAGATTTCGCTAGCTTGAATTTTTGATATTTGGCTTCTATTTTTATGTTGATAAAAGTTAAATAAATTTTCAATACCTCTTCCACTAACTAAATCTTCAAAACTAACGTATTTTTGAGATTTAAGAAGATATTTTAAAATTTCTATTTGCTCAGAATTACTTGGAGAAAAATATGTATTTCCACCTTCGCCAGGAATAGGGATTACATATTTGTCAATTTTCTTTAAGTTGCACACTCCCAAGCCAGTTCCTGGACCAGTCACCAAAAGAGGCGAGTTTTTTTTTGAAGTTCCATTTTTAATTTTCTTAAGGCTTAATTTTTTTAGTAAAATTTTATATTTCTTTACATCTTCTTCTAAAAGTAAATCTTTAAAAACAAAACTTTGCGCAACAAAATCATTAATTACTAAAAGTGATTTAAGTTTGAGATTTTTCAAAAGTTCAACTTTATTAAATTTAATATGATTGTTACTTAAAATAACATCATCATCCTCGCATGGTCCTGCTACTGCAATCGATATATGTTCATTAAAAATGTTATGTTTTTGCTTATATGTTTTAATAATATCTTCTAAAGATTTAAAATCTGAACATAAAAAGTTTTCGATGAGACTTATTTCAGAATTAATATTTTTTTGAAAAGCCAATCTAGCATTTGTTCCTCCAACATCTGCAACAATTAAACTCATAAAAACCTTTCAAAATTTTGATTTATGTTTAGATTATCTTAGTAATAGTATGGAGATATACAATGATTAAATTTTATTATAACACTGGCCCAAACCCTATGAAGATAGCTCTTTTTTTAGAAGAGGCAAATCTAGATTATGAAGCAATTCCTATAGATACAAGAAAAGGTGAGCAACATAAAGATGATTATCTTAAAATTAATCCTAACGCAAAAGCTCCAACTATTGTAGATGGTGATAATATAATTTTTGATAGTAATGCTATACTTCTGTATTTAGGGGAAAAAACTAATAAATTCATGCCAAATAATGATTTGAAATCTAAAAGTGAATTATATTCTTGGTTAATGTTTGTGGCAACTGGAATAGGTCCTTACTCAGGACAATCAGTACATTTTCAACATATGGCTCCTGAAAAAATAAAATATGCAATTAATCGATATACCTACGAAGCAGAAAGACATTATAATATTTTAAATAATAGACTTGAAAAAAATGAATATATGTTGGGTAACACTTATACAATTGTTGATATGGCTGTATGGGGGTGGACAAGAATGATTGAAAAAGTGATTGCAGTTGGAGAATTAGATAAAAGAAAAAATCTTAAGAGACTTATGGATTATATAAACGCTAGACCTGCAAGTGAAAAAGCTGAAAATATTGCTAAAATAAACAAACATAATTTTAAAATTGAAATAGATGAAGATGCTAGCAAACACATGTTCCCGCAAAATGAAAGACTTAAATAACGATTTTTAAAAACTAATCTTAATCTTTTATTTGGTATAAAAATTGTATATTCTTTAATAATTATCAATTTGGGTTTGCTATGCGAGATTGGGACACACGAATTAGTGAATTAAAAAAAAATATAGAAGCGGCTAGAAACCGTTTCGTAATACCATTTCTTGACTCTAAATATCTAGAAGAACAAGTTGTAAAAGATATAAAATCTAAACCAACAGTTAATGAAAAATCCGAAACTAAAGAAATTGACAAAAATGAGGAAACAAAAGATTCAAAAAAAACTACAGATAAAGATACCCAATCTATTCAACCTTCCCAAGATGAAGCAGAATCTATTGAAGCTAAAGAAGAGGTAAAAGAGGAGGTTGAGGCTTCTGAAGCACCTTCAAAAGAAGTCAAAGAAGAAAATGTTGAAGAAGTTCAAAAGCTAGATACAGATCAAGTTGATGCAATGCTAGATGAGGTTAAATCTGAAGAAGCACCATCAGAAGAAGCAGAAGTAATTAAAGCTGAAGAAGAGATAAAAGAGGAGGTTAAATCTGAAGAAGCATCGTCAGAAGAAGTTAAAGAAGAAAAAATTGAAGAAGTTCAAAATTTAGATGCAGATCAAGTTGATGCAATGCTAGATGAGGTTATATCTAAAGAGACAAAGCACGAAGAAGTACAAGTTATTGAAGCTAAAGAAGAAGTTGAGGTAGCTGAAACACCATCAGAAGAAGCAGAAGTTATTGAAGCTAAAGAAGAGGTAAAGGATGAGGTTGAGGTTGCTGAAGCACCATCAGAAGAAGTAGAATTAATTAAAGCTGAAGAAGAGATAAAAGACGAGGTTAAATCTGAAGAAGCATCGTCAGAAGAAGTTAAAGAAGAAAATTTAGAAGAAGTTCAAAAGTTAGACACAGATCAAGTTGATGCAATGCTAGATGAGGTTACATCTAAAGAGACAACGCCAGAAGAAGCACAAGTTATTGAAGTTAAAGAAGAGGTAAAAGATGAGGTTGAGGTTGCTGAAGCACCATCAGAAGAAGCAGAAATTATTGAA
>ENA-OSEY01000480-OSEY01000480.1-marine-metagenome-genome-assembly--contig:-NODE-480-length-29323-cov-3.991623_pt1 | contig 29323 bp, 33 predicted proteins | sample MGYA00248465_ERZ534230 | MGnify/ENA primary metagenome ERZ534230 (study PRJEB26409, sample SAMN06344110) | marine metagenome | isolation source: Sea water from surface | place: Atlantic Ocean:Southern...
TTGCTTGACCCACTTCCATAAGCGCAGCAAGCATTTGTCCTGTTTGGTTATTATCGCCATCGATTGCCTGTTTCCCCAATAAAACAAGATCAGGTTCTTCCTTGTTACAAATCTTTTCAAGGCATTTAGCAACAGCTAATGGTTCTAGTTCGTCTTCAGTTTGGACTAAAATTCCTCTGTCTGCACCTAGTGCAAGTGCTGTTCTAATTTGTTCTTGGGATTGAGTCGATCCAACTGAAACGGCTACTATTTCATTAACAACTCCCTTTTCTTTTAATCTAACTGCCTCTTCAACGGCGATCTCACAAAAAGGATTTATAGACATCTTAACATTTGTCAATTCAACTGCGCTTCCATCTGATTTAGGTCTCACTTTGACGTTATAATCTACGACGCGTTTTACTGCTACTATAGCCTTCATTTTGAGATCCACTCCTTTCTGAGTTTTTTGCTACTAGACTAAAATTAGAACTGAATTTTTACCACGCCATGGTGCACAAAAAAACTATAAAAATCAATAATCAACCCATTTTGTGTTGACTAGATGGTCAGGTATGAGATGCACAAATAAATGAACTGATATGTTAAAATAAAAGTATATCGATGAATAAGTTTTGAGGAGTTTGCTGTGGAAAGAGATTCCATGGAGTATGACGTTGTAATAGTTGGTGGAGGGCCATCTGGTCTATCTGCGGCTATCAGATTGAAGCAGCTAGCTGCAGAGAATAATTCTGAGCTTAGCGTATGTTTAATTGAAAAAGGTTCTGAAATAGGAGCACACATCCTTTCTGGTAACTGCTTTGAACCCACTGCACTGAACGAACTTATTCCAGATTGGAGGGACAAAGGTGCACCTCTAAATACTCCTGCAACAAAGGATGTTGTCAAGTTTCTCCTCAGTGAAAATACTTCTCTCAATATTCCTTTTGCATCGTTCTTTGCACCAAATTTTAACAATCATGGTAACTACGTAATGAGTTTAGGAAACTTCTGCCGCTGGTTAGCTGAACAGGCAGAGGGTCTTGGTGTGGAAATTTTTCCAGGATTTTCTGCGGCGGAGGTTATATATGAGAATGATACTGTTGTCGGCATCCTAACAGGTGAGATGGGTGTTTCAAAAGACGGTGAGCAAAAGCCCTCTTACCAACCCTCTATGGAGCTGAGAGGAAAATATACTATTTTTGCTGAAGGATGTAGGGGTCACCTTGGGAAGCAATTGATAGATAAATTTGCATTAGACTCTAAAAGTGATCCACAACACTATGGAATAGGATTTAAAGAGGTATGGGATGTTCCCGAGGATGTTCATTCCGAAGGTACTGTGATGCATACTTTTGGCTGGCCTAGTAAGTCGAATGCGGGATCATACTGCTATCATGGTGAGAACAACCAGATATATCTGGGTATTGTTGTTCCGTTGGACTATACGAATCCTCACGTTAGTCCATTTGATGAATTCCAACAATGGAAACATCATAAGGAAATAAAAAAATTATTAAAAAACGGTACAAGAGTCGCATATGGTGCTAGAGCACTTACCAAAGGAGGTTATCATTCTCGGCCTAAAATGACAGTGCCAGGAGGTATTTTAGTTGGTTGCGACGCTGGATTGATGGTCTTTACTAAAATAAAAGGAACCCATACTGCAATGAAGTCTGGAATGCTCGCTGCTGAAAGCATATTTGAAGCAATTTCTGAAAGTAATATGGGTCAAGACCTTCTCGATTTTGAAGATAAGCTCAAATCTTCTTGGATTGAGACCGATCTTTATAAATCAAGAAATATGACAGCATTATTGCATAAGTATGGTGCACTTGTGGGAGGCGTCATTATGGCGGTAGAACAATTTTTTTTCAGAGGCAGGTTACCATACACTTGGAGACATAAAACTCCAGATCACGCATGTATGAAGAAGGCTTCAGAATGTAAAAAAATTGATTATCCAAAACCTGATGGAGTTATAAGTTTTGATAAACTATCGTCGGTCTTTCTATCCAACACGACGCATGAGGAAGATCAACCATGCCATCTGACGTTAAAGGATAAAGACTTACCAATTGCATTCACTCTCTCAGAGTACGATGAGCCGGCTCAGAGGTATTGTCCTGCTGGTGTATATGAGGTTATCTCTGAAGAGGATGGTACGAATAGATTTCAAATCAATGCGCAGAATTGTGTTCATTGTAAGACATGTGATATCAAAGAACCGAGTCAAAATATTGTATGGATCGCTCCCGAGGGCGGAGGCGGACCAAATTATCCAAACATGTAATGTGTGCAATGACATTAATCAATAGCACCGAGAGAGTATCTCTTATTCATACTACTTATGAAAAGCTCATTATTGACCTCAAGTTGGTTATCGATCGCAATTTGCATTAATTTATAGTAAGCAGCTCGGTTAAAAAAAGCATTCAGATTATCTCGCACCTTAACAAACGGAATCTTTTCACCCGTATCATTTATCATCACCAACCAAATGGCATGAAACTCGTCGACTAAGAAGGTTTGTTCAGTTAAAGTTCGACATCGAATTGCATCTATGGAATTGACCTTCACCTCGTCTACATCAACTACGACAAATGGTGCGAGTGCCACTTCAATTTCCCATTTCTCTGTTGGACTGATTAAGTAATATTTATTTTCCTCGAAAACAATCAGCTTGCTGAACAAATTTACTATGGATTTACGCGTAAAAGATGACCCCTCGTGAGACCAGAATCCTTGCTCATCAATTCTTATCGCTATTTTTCCACTGAGTTCTGGATTCCACTGATGAATTGGCGGTAGCTTTTCGTTATTTCCAAAATCAAGCTGACTGGCATCTTCGATGAGCTTATTCAGACGATCTTCATTCATTATTTGCAAAAGGTTTTTTATCGCCTTTTAAGTGATATTGACCTTTATTACCCATTGTCACGCCAATACTTGTAATATAACCAAGAAGATCTGACATATCATCAAGATCGCCCCAAGTCTTATTAAAGAATAATTCAATTGCTCCCTGTGCTAGTGCCCAACACGACAGGTAATGGAAATGAGGAGGAACATTTTCTAGAATTCCTTTTTTTATTAAATCAGAGACTACGGATTTCAATGATTCCTCGTGGGATCGTCTTATCTGATAAAACTGCATCATTTGTTCTTTGACATCCTCAGCATCAGCGAGCTTATCTTCTAACTTCTGCACAAGTCTATCATCAGCAGGATTCGCCAACCGCGATTCGAAATATGCTTTTGAAACAGCTCCAGGGTCTCCTTCTTTTGCACGATCAAGACCTTTTTTTAATTCAACGGAGATACCTTTTTCATAATCTAACATTATCCTCACTAATATTTCGTTTTTTGTTTGGAAGTGTTTGTAAATGGTGCCCTTTCCTATTGATGCTTTTTTTGCGATTTCCGCAACAGTAATTTTATCTACGTGATGATCTATAAGTAGTGATTTAGCCGACTCAACAATTTCTTGCTCTCTGGCTAGGAAGGCTTTCTTTTTTTCTCTTATTTTTTCTGCAATTGATGATTCAGTCATAAGTTCAAGTTAGCGTCATAACCCCAATGTTTTTTGTCATATTTAGCAACATTTCTATTAAGCTAAATATTGCTACTGTAGCTCTCATTAACTGTAAGCATACTATTTATAAGGTCCTTAGTTAAATGAGGAGCAAAAAGCATTATAAAGTCATATACGTAAGATCTTAAAAAAGTGCTTTTTTTAACTGCAATAACAGTGGTACTTGATTCGAATAATGTATCACACCTAATTATCTCAAAATTTTTCTTATCTTCGTCTCGTAATGCAATACTAGGTATCAGTCCAATACCTATCTCTAAGTCGACATATGTTTTAAGAAGATCAGAGTCGGAACTTGTAAAAACAATATTTGGAATAATAGAATTTAGGGAGAAAGCACGCAGGCGTTTAGATTGCTCTTTGTTTCCGAGTGGATACGTGACAATTGGATACTTTGCAATGTCTGATAATGTTAGGTCTTGTCTTTTACTGAGAGGATGATCTTTTTTTGTAATTATTACTCTATTCCATTGGTTACACGGTATTAAAGCAATATTTCCAGCTACATTTAAATCTTCATGTGCAAGTGCAATATCTATATTGTCATTTTGAAATTCTGTTGATATGTGACTTGGAATGGCTTCAATTACATTAATTGAAACCCTTGGGTGCGATACTATAAATCGCTCCAAAATTGACGGTAGTATGAATTTTGCAAGAGCATGAGTTATAGAGATGCTCAGGGAGCCAAGATTAGGATCCACTGATTCTTTCGCTACTTTTTTAATATTCTGTGATAGTTGCAACATCTCTGAAGCGATTGGTAAAATTTTCCTTCCTACGGGAGTAATGCCAGTCAAATGCTTTCCACTTCTTACAAATATTTCAACTCCTAACTCTTCCTCAAGCAACTTAATTTGTTTACTGATGCCAGGTTGAGAGGTAAAAAGGCTCACTGCTGTGCTAGACACATTTAAATTATTTTTTGATACCTCCAAAATATATTTTAATTGTTGGAGTTTCACCCACTTGTCCTTTTTTCATTTGCTACCCCATGAGGGACATGGCCAGTGGTGACAAATTCGCTGGCAGATTCACAATGTTCTTGTTGATCATCGAAAAATACGTCGGCTTCAAATGATTTGAGGAATTCGCCTTTATCAAGACCACCCAAGAATAAGCTTTCATCGATTCTAACGTTCCATGCTCGTAATGTTTTAATTACTCTCTCATGAGCTGGTGCGGATCTTGCTGTAACTAGCGCAGTTCGTATCGGGCAATCCTGTGGGTCAAATTTTGTCTGAATCTGATGTAAAGTAGTTAGTAAAGGTTTAAAGGGACCTGGGTCTAAAGGGATTTCAGCAGAATTTGATTCATTTTCGCAAAAAGCTTCTAAACCCTTTGATTTATAAATTCTCTCTGAGGAGTCTGAAAAGAGGACAGAATCACCATCAAATGCAAATCGAATTTGAGAATCAACACATTGTTTTGAATTTGATGAGATTAGAGTTGCAGCTGCTAGATCGTTCTCTAACGCCTCTCTAACATCTATGCTATTTCTAGAAAGAAATAGATCACACGAAAAATTAGAGATATATCTATACGGGGAAGACCCTCCGGAAAAGGCTGCTCTCTTTATATCAAGATTATAATGCTTAATTGAGTTGAAAACCCTCAGCCCAGTATCTGCTGAGTTTCTCGATAGCAGGATAATTTCGACCAATTTTTTTTTAGAAAGTTTGTTTATATTAAGAAGCTTTTGCGCTAGATGAAAAGCATCACCTTGATTTAAAACTACGTTTTCGTTTTCAATTTGATATTTAGAGTACGCAGTTAAACCTTTTTCCCTAAATATCCTATCGCTCTCGGAAAGATCAAATAATGCGGAAGAAGAAATTGCAATAACTAAGTTGGCTGAATCCGATTTTTTTGCCATATGACAAACTAGATAGCTTTAATTGTGCCTTTTGGAAGCACAGCATGCACGGAGGCTTTCTGAAACTTTAGAGTTAAATTATTGTTGACCTCTAGCACGACATATTCACCCTCAATTTTTGTGATTTTTCCTAACATCCCGCTCGTCATTACGACTTCATCACCTTTTGCAAGCGAATTTACTAGATCATTATGTTCCTTTTGCCTCTTGCGTTGGGGCCTTATTATCATAAAGTACATAAAAATAAATAGGCCCGTGAACATGATAATTGTGAACATTGGGTTTGGCTCTGCAGCTCCGGATGATTGCGCATAAGCATTAGATATAAATAACATTAGATATCCTCCTCTTGATTTTTATAAATTATTTTCTTTGATCCACAAAAGTGCATCCTCATGATGCGTTTTGGTATTAACTTTAGGCATTACATGCCTAACAATTCCACTTTTATCGATTATAAAAGTGGATCTGATTATGCCCATGAACTCTCTTCCCATAAATTTTTTTAAGCCCCATACACCATATGCGTCAGCAATCTTATGTTCTGGATCAGAGAGTAGATTAAAATTCAGATTTTGCTTATTTTCAAAATTCAAAAGCTTCTTACTAAGATCTGGACTTATACCGATTATCTCTGTGTTTAAATTTTTGAAATCAGCATAGGTATCCCTCAACGAGCAAGCCTGCACTGTGCAACCTGGCGTCGAAGCTTTCGGATAAAAATAAAGCACGATATTACTTTTATGCCTATAAGAGTCTAGACAAATGGTTTCTTCGCGTTGATTCTTTAATTGAAAGTCAGGTGCTTTGTCTCCAACTTTTAAAAACGACATATAACCTCCATCACATTCTGCGTTAAAAATTGAGTAGATTTGAAATTGCAGCTTTCTCTTCTTGAAGCTCCTTTTCAGTAAGTCTCATTTTATCATTTGAAAATTTATTTACCTGTAAATTCTCTACGATTGACCATTCACCATTACTACAGGTGCAGGGAAAAGAGTAAATGATACCCTTTGAAATCCCATAACTGCCATTTGAGTAAACTCCCATACTAACCCATTTTCCTGATGTCCCGAAAACCCAATCTCTCATATGATCAATTGCTGCATTTGCAGCAGAGGCAGCACTTGAAGCACCTCGTGCCTCAATTATTTTGGCACCTCTTTGTTGAACATTAGGTATTAGCTGATTGTGATACCAGTCCAGTTCTAATTTTTGAAGAAGATTATTCCCTTTAAACAAAGCATGATGAAGGTCTGGGTATTGTGTCGAAGAATGATTTCCCCATATGGCAATTTGTTCAATATCAGAAACTGACGATCCGATTTTCGATGCTATCTGAGCTTGTGTACGGTTATGATCTAATCTAGTCATAGCAGTAAAATTGGAAGCCTCGATATCAGGTGCATTGCTTAAGGTTATTAATGCGTTGGTATTTGCAGGATTCCCAACAACTAATACTTTGATGTTGCGAGAAGCAACTTTATTAATCGCTCTACCCTGTTCTGAGAAGATCGCCGCGTTTGCCTCTAAAAGATCTTTTCTCTCCATGCCTGGACCTCGCGGTCTCGCTCCAACCAAAAATGCGTAATCACAGCCCTTAAATGCTAGCTCAGCATCATCTGTGCAGATGATTTTTTCAAGAAGAGGAAAAGCACAGTCCTCTAACTCCATTGCAACGCCTTTTAGTGCCTTCATTGCAGGCGTTATTTCAAGAAGTTGAAGTATTATAGGTTGGTCAGCACCTAAAAAATTCCCAGACGCAATTCTGAAAATTAGAGAATAGCTAATCTGACCTGCCGCACCAGTTACCGTTATTCTAATAGGTGTCTTCAATTAATTGCCTCCTGAAATTTTGGTTGCAGATAGCATTTATTCTTAAATATTGTCTCATTTTTTTGAACTATGAGCTTCATATTCTTTTTCCATTAATGTGTAGAGTTCTGAAGAAAAATTTTCACTTTTCGGATCCATTTTGGATGCCAATCTTATTAGATATTCATTATCCTCTATACCACCCCAATCTTTTATATATGTTCCTGCCTGATATCCTTTATCCTGTCTAAAACTATTCAGAACATTTTTGCTAATATAGCCAACATATAATTTTTCAAACGTTAAGCCAACATCGTTCATAACTTGATTGAATCTCTTGAGATCAAAACTTCGCGTTTGCAACGTGTTGCTCGTGAAATCCTCTAAATTTTCTCTGAACTTTCCAGACCCCCTTTGATCGATCATGCCCTCAGAAATAAGAGATATTGATTTTTCAATATCATAATTGGAAAGCAATATACTTAAGCCAAAATGCCAAATATCTACGAGTTCTAACTCTATTTGTGCTTGGTTCGGACTTTGCTTTTTCCACCATTTCCAACCGTAATGATCTAGTAGCTCCGCACACTCGACCCAGATTGCCCTGTACCATTCAAAATTTTGCTCTCTCCAATGCGGATGAACTTTTTCATTGATTTTGTTTTGCAGATCCAGCATTTCTTTAATTTTTTCTCGCAAAGCTTCACCTTTCATGGAAAATCCTCGATTCAAAGTTCACGAACAAACATATTCTCCGTCTTTTCGATACCAATTTTTGTAGAGGGACCATGACCTGTTATTACAGTTAATTCGTCATCTAAAGAATACAATTTATCTCGAATAGATTTTACTATTTCATTGAAATCACCGCCAGGCAAATCTGTCCTCCCAATACTCCCTTTAAATAAAGTATCGCCTGCTACTAAAATTTTATACTCATCAAAAATAAAGCTCATTGAACCTGGTGTATGACCTGGCGTGTGTATAGCAATGCAGTCACAACATCCCAAATGTTGATCATCTTTTATAAAGCCATCAATTTTAGGAAGCTTAACCTCTGGAATACCAAACATTTGGCACTGTTGACCAATCATTTCCCATAGGAATTTATCATTTTCGTTTAAATAAAGTGGTGCTTCTGTTTCCTTTTTGATGATGCCAGATGCGAGTATATGATCTAAGTGTGCATGAGTATGAAGTATTGCAACAACCGTAAATTGATTGTGTTTAATGATCTTTAATATCTTTTCAGGATCTCCACCAGGGTCTATTACTAAACATTTTTTTAATTTTAAGTCTCCAATTATTGAACAATTACATTGAAGGGGGCCAACTGGAAATGACTCGATGAAAAAGTCTTCTTCAGATTTACCATCCATTATAGAAAAACCTAGTCATTTAACTCTTATCTCTTGCTTGATCCATCGCATTAACAAATTCTCCCAACATAGTTGTAAATTAACTGAGTGGCCCATAAGAATATTTTTTTTGAATATGTAAATCTGATCTACGCACTCATGGAGAGATGGAGAATTATTATGATTTGGATTTTCAATAATTAGTTTATGTACGTATCCTAGAAACCAATCTAAACACGAAATACAGTCAATTTTTTTTATTTCCTCAGCTGCTTCAATAAAGCTAATTTGTCTTGTTAACGCAGCACTCAATAATTTTGTAAATTTAGAGTGCTCTGTCAAAATATCTGAATCGAGATAGTCTTTGGCAAGTAATATTCGATTATTTGACAAATCTATTGCACAGTCTACTTGCGATCTATCATATTCTGAATTTTCTAATATCCATTGTGTTGCCACTTCTCTTTCAGGGCGCTCAACATTTATAAGCTGACATCTGCTCAAGATTGTTTTTAACAGCATTTGTGGTTTATGTGAAACTAAGATAAAAAGAGTTTTTGATGTGGGTTCTTCTAAAATTTTTAGCAAAGAATTCATAGCGTTATGATTCATGCTCTCAGCCGGATTTATTAAACATACTTTCCAGCCACCTTGGTGAGACATTTTAAGCAAGTTTTCCTTGACTGCGCGAATCTGATCAACGCTTATTACACTCTTTTTTTCCTCAGGTTCGATAAGATATAAGTCTGGATGAAAGTCTGATGTCCAATGATTCGTAAGCATAGAGGCACGCGGATCATCGCTATGTTCATTAGATATAAAAGCTTTGGCGATAGCCTTCGCTAATTTATTTTTTCCAATACCCACATGGCCTTTAAGAATAATACCATTCGGGACCTTTGATCTTTTTTTTAAAAGATCAATTTGGTTGATTATCTTTTTGTGCCAAGGAAGCATTCACCCTAATCCTAAAATAAATCTCTATGCTTATGAATTCGATTGTTTTTTGCAGAAATCTCTTATGATTTGCATCACTTCTGCTTGAACTTCCGCAAGATCTTTCGACGCATCAATCTCTCTACATCTATCTATATTGTTTTTTGCTATTTCTTTATAGCCTGCTCTCACTCTGTTGAAAAAAGCCACATCTTCTTGCTCGAATCTATCAAGATTTCCTCGATTATAAACTCTGCCCATGGCTATATTTACAGGAACATCTAGTATAAGTGTAAGATCCGGTTGCAAATCAGGATGCACTAAGTTCTCCAGTGAACTAATAAATGATAAATTTAATTGTCTTCCATATCCTTGATAAGCGTAACTTGCATCTGTAAATCTGTCGCATATCACCCATTTATTGAGTTTTAAAGCAGGTTTTATTACGTCATTAATATGCTGCATTCTACTTGCAAACATAAGAAGTAATTCTGTTTGACCGGATATATTTATCGATTCATTCTTTAAAAGTACACTTCTAAGTTCCTCACCAACTGCAGTTCCTCCCGGCTCCCGCGTAACAATATATGAGATGTCAAAATCATTGAGAACCTTCTCTATAGAAGATAGATTTGTTGATTTTCCAGCGCCCTCTGTCCCTTCAATTGTAATAAATTTACCACTCATTTATTCTTTACAGCCTAATTTGGACTTGTTTTGTATTCTTTTTTTCTATTGAAAATTTGATATTCTTTCACGGCCCTTTGATGATCTTCCAGATTATTGGAGAACTCATGTGTCCCATCTCCTTTTGCCACAAAATAAAGTGCCTCATTATGCTCCGGATTTACAGCAGCCAAAATTGATTTTTCACTTGGCATACAAATCGGCGTTGGCGGCAATCCGTCAATTCGATAAGTATTATAGGGAGTTTTGTGCTTTAAATGTCGTTTAGTTAAGTTTCCGTCAAAACTTTCGCCCAGCCCATAAATCACTGTAGGATCAGTCTGCAACCTCATTCCTAATTTAAGTCGGTTATTAAATACTGCTGATATTAACCTTTGTTCACCGGCGAATCCCGTTTCCTTTTCAATTATGGAGGCGAGAATAAGAAGGTCATAATCTGATTTTAAAGGTAGATCAAAATTTCTTGAATTCCAGGTATTTTTAAGAATCCGTTTCATTTTTAAAAATGCAGTTTTGAGAATATCAGATGGCTTTGATGTTGAGGTATAATAGTAGGTATCCGGGAAGAACCATCCCTCAGGGTCGCCTTTATCAAAACCAGTCCGATCGAGAAGTGCATCTACGTCAGAAACATCAAAGTTTCTGAAGTGAGTATTTGACGAGAAATGATCGAGCCATTGTTCAAAGGTCCAACCTTCAATAAAAGTAATCGCATAATTTATAACATCCCCTTTTCTAATCTTTCTCAAAAGCGTCGCAAAACTATCATCTGCAGTTACTAAATAATCACCAACTTTCAGTACTTGACTGCTCGTAAAACGGCCATAGAAGAACAATATTAGAGGGTTTGATATCAATTCATTGTTTTGAAGATCATCGATAATATCGCTTAGAGTGTCTCCCTTCTCCACTTCAAATATCAATTCGCCTTTGTTAACTCCATCTAGTAACTTGCTTGAAACAATCGTACTTAACGAATGAAAAATGAATACGCAGCAAAGCAAAATAGTTCCACCAATAATTGCATAGCTTTTTTTGGAGAATCTTAATAAAAACATGAATATGTTTTACTCAGCATATTTTTTAAATCAGCGACATCTTTACTCATCGATTTACACTCAAAAATAATGCCTTTATCAGAGATTACTTCATTTATTCTAACGATTCCCCTCACAGAGTTACAAATAAAGATCTCCTTTGAATCATGTAAAGTATCCATTGAAATGTTGCACTCAGTAATATCTACCTCAAGTTTTGGAAATATCTCATTAATCAGTACTTCGCGCATTACTCCAGAAATTCCACAATCACTAATTTCGGGTGTTAGCCATTCTGATTTTCTTGACTTTAAAAATATATTTGATGATGTTGTTTCTATTATCCGATCGTGATGGTCAAGCATAATCCCATCAAAAAAACCTGACCTCTGCATTTCAAGGCTAGCTAGCACTTGATCTAAGCGATTTAAATGCTTAATGCTCGCAATTTGAGGATTAGTTGGGATCCTATGTTCACAAATGCCAAGCTTATCCATCGCAATGTCTGTATGCGTAGTTATTTCTTGTAATGATCTAACTTTGAAAAAAAAATTTGGCTCTAGATTCGGAGGGCACGCGTAGCCACTGTCACTGCTACCTGCCGTAATTATTAATTTTAATACACCTGATGATATCCGTTTGGTTTTGAGCTTTTCCATGATGTCAGCGAGATATTGCTCCAAAACATGATCGATTAAATTAATATTTAATAGAGATGCACCTTTTTTTAATCTTTTGAAATGTTTATTTTTAAGAGGAATATCAAAGTTTTTGAAACGCATCGTTTCGAATACGCCATGTCCAAATGCAAGACCTCTGTCGCTTGCAAAATCAGTATTTAAAAAGACTTCTTTCAATGGCTCACGCAGCGATAGTTCAACTATACGTTCAGATTATAGTTTAAATATGGTTGAGAGTATAAAAAAGCCACCAGGAAGGTGGCTTTTTGAAATTTTGTTTAGCTATTTGATTCTATATAAGCAATTGCATCTTGAACGGTGCCAATTTTTTCTGCCTCTTCGTCAGGGATTTCAGCATCGAACTCCTCTTCCAAAGCCATAATAAGCTCGACAGTATCTAGCGAGTCTGCACCAAGATCCTCAACAAATGATGAGGTTGCTTTGATGTCTTCCTCTTTCACTCCGAGTTGTTCCGCCACCATTTTAATAACGCGTTCTTCAATACTACTCATAACATTTCCACTCCATCAAAGTGATCCGACTCGTGCTGCTTTTATCGAATCTTTTAAAAAAAACGGATTTTTCAGCTTAAGGGCCGGCATTTTACCCTACAAAAATGAAATTACCAGCAAAAACAGTTAAAAACTTATTTTGTCAGACCATTTTTTTGCTTAACTCATATAAAGACCACCATTAACGTGAATAGTTTCACCAGTAATGTAATCACCCGATGAACTAGCTAAAAACTTAACCACACACGCAACTTCCTGGGGAGATCCCATTCTTCCCAACGGTATTTTTTCTAGCATTACTTTTTTTCCCTCTTCAGGTAATTGACTTGTCATATCCGTTTCAATGAATCCTGGTGCAACTGTATTTACGGTAATGTTTCGTGAACCAACCTCCCTAGCGAGAGCTCGACTAAAACCCTGCATGCCAGATTTCGATGCAGAATAGTTAGATTGACCACTATTTCCCATTGATCCGACTACTGAGCCTACATTTATGATTCTTCCCCATCTATTTTTCATCATTCCTCTCAAGCATGCTTTGGATAATCGGTAGATTGACTTTAAATTTGTCTCCAAAACATCATCCCAGTCTTCCTCGTTCATTCTCATCAGCAGCTGATCCCTTGTTATGCCCGCATTGTTAACAAGAATTGTTGGTGGACCAATCGAATCAGATATCTCTGAAATGAGATTATTTACCGATTCTCCATTAGTTACGTCAAGCACTCTTCCGATCCCATTTATCTTTAGTTCTTTCATATAGTTTGTAATTGATTCTGCTCCTTGCTCTGATGTTGCAGTACCTACTATATAACTATCTGGACACACCATGGAGCATGCAATCGATTTACCAATACCTCTAGTGGCTCCAGTTACTAATATGACATTCTTAAAATCAGTCATTGATTTATCCTTCGTTTTAACATGGTTAGCGTTTTCTCATAGTTAGTTAAATTGTCTGTAGAAAAACTTTCATAACCTTTATGTATTCTTTTTATTAACCCAGTTAGAATTCGCCCCGCTCCACATTCAATAATGCCAAACAAATTATAGATATTCATTGCGTGAATAGTCTCACTCCACAGGACTGGGCTATAAATTTGTTCTAGCATGAGCTCTTTAATAGCTTTTGGAGATTTTTCAGTTTTACAATTTACGTTATGCAAAATATCGAATTTAGGCTGCATAAAAGTAATATTCCGTAAATCTTCCTCTAATCGATCTGCTGCTGACCGCATCAATGATGTATGGAAAGGAGCACTGACATCAAGTTTTAGTGCTCGTCTTGCACCTTTTTCTGTTGCAACGACGATCGCTGCCTCAACAGCATCGATATTTCCCGCAATTACCACCTGTCCCGGTGCGTTAAAATTGACCGCTTCGACAATTTGATTATTTGATATATCCGCACATATGGATTGGACTATATGATCCTCAAGGCCTAAGATCGCTGCCATAGCTCCTTTATCCTCTGCTACTGCGGTTTGCATATACTCACCACGTTTTTTCACTAGAGCCACTGCGTCATGGAACGCCACAACATCACTACAGGTAAGTGCCGACCATTCACCCAAACTGTGACCCGCCATACAAGCTGGAGCTAACTCAAAGTCTTTTTCTAGCAACCTCCAAATAGCGACGCTCGAGGTCAGAATTAAGGGTTGTGCAACTTCCGTCTTAACTATATCAGATGCAATCCCATTTTGAGACAAGTCTAGTAGATCATATCCCAAAACATCTGATGCCTCCTCAAAAGTATTTTTAACAATCTTAAATCGATGCAAAAATTCACCTAACATCCCTACAGATTGTGATCCTTGACCTGGAAAGACAATTGCATAATTATTATTCATGGAACAACCTTCCAATCATATGTTTTTATCTCAGGCTCCATTAAATTGATGAAATCTTTTTGAACCATTGTAAAAGCCCTGTGAATAGCATGTTTAAACGCATTTCTGGAGGCACTGCCATGACTTTTTACTAAGATTTTATTTAGCCCTAGAAATACCGCTCCATTATGAGGTGCAGGATTTAATTTATCTCTATACTCATTAAGTGACTTTTTAAACAACTTACTTACTAATCTTAGAGATGGGTTATTTTGGATAACATCTGTGGCGGCAGTAATTGCTAATTTTGCAACGCCCTCTGCAGTTTTTAGTGCGATATTACCTGCGAAACCATCACACACGATCACATCAACAGTGTCATTCAGTAGATTATCGCCTTCGATGAATCCTTGATAATTTATATTCGTATCCGCAGCAAGTAAATCTGCTGCCAATCTCAGTTTTGGAGTACCCTTATTTTTTTCTTCACCTATGTTGAGAAGCTTGACGATAGGTTCATCAATTCCATTAAGAACTCTACATTTCATGGTTGCAATAACTGCAAATTGGTGCAACATCTGAGCATTGCATTCAACATTAGCGCCTAAATCAAGAAGCGATACTTTTCCATGATATGTTGGAGCGGTGGCACAAATCGCTGGTCTTTTAATTCCAGGAACTGTATCTATCAATCTAATACCTTGCATTAATAATGCAGCTGTACTACCCGCAGAGACGCAACCATCAACATTGCCGTCGGCTAGATCCTTAATACTCTTACACAATGATGAGTCAGATTTATGTTTAATTACCTCAGAGGGCTTATCTGTATTTTTGACCTCGGATGAACACTCAACGATAGAAATTCTATCTGTCAAAGCAAATCCTTCATCTATGAGTGCGTTCTCTATCGCATGAACATTTCCATACAGCGAAATTTTTAAATTTCGGTAGGAATTCACCGCGTCACAAGCTGCTGGAACTGTTATGGCGGGACCATAGTCTCCACCCATAGAATCAACGGCTATTTGAATAGAGTCAGTCAAACCTACTCTATTCCTCCTCAGTTTCCAGTACTTTTTTCCCTCGATAGAAACCATCTGCCGTCACATGGTGTCTCAAATGACGCTCACCAGTGGTTTCGTCGGTTGAAATTGTTGATTTGCTCAGCGAATCGTGCGCCCTTCTCATTCCTCTTTTTGATCGAGATTTTCTACTTTTTTGGACTGCCATAATGAGTCTCCCACATTATTATGTATTATTTAAATCTTTTTTCAGTTGCCGCAAAACTTCAAACGGATTACGTTCAGAAAGTTGCTTTTCGCCTTTGCTCGGCATTATATCATTTTCAGAACATGCTGTTTCGCATGTTGGGGCTGTTGGTAAGCCCAACAATATTTCATCTTGTATTAAGTTCAGAAGATTCAATTCATCGCCTAATATTGGCCAGTCATCAAAACTAGTCTTTTCATTTACCATAGAATCCTCATCTACTAACATCGTCCGCATTCCAATTTCTAATGGATATGAGAAAGAGTTTAAGCACCTTTGACACACCAGCTTTAATTCACAGGAAACAGTTCCTGACAAACGTATTCTATCTTTATCCTCGCTCTCTAACTTAATATCAACGTCGACCTTACCAATGACAGTACAAAAAGCATCGTTTACTCGTTCAAGTTGATGGTTATCAAAAAAACCTTGTAAAGCGCTTTTATTCTTCAGTAACTTCTTGGGAACCACTATCGTTGGAAGAGCCATAAAAACCTACTGACAACGAAATTATGCGCGCATGATATTAATACAGAGTTTAGCTGTCAAAATTTTATTGATTATCTATACTAGATACTCACTAACTGCCTAAACTTCATAATTAGTAGACAGCTTCTATGGACATAATACTCGCCAGTGAGTCGAAATATAAAAAAAATTTACTTTTAAGGATACTTGATGAATTCAATCAGATAGCACCTCATATAAACGAGACTCCGAATCCCGGCGAGTCGGCCCCTGACTTGGCGATAAGGCTCGCTCTTCAAAAAGGTGTCACATTATTGGAAAATAATTCTGATTCTATAATTATTAGCTCGGATCAGGTTGCTGAGATTAACGGCGAGTTAATACTCAAACCGAGTTCGAAACAACAAGCCACAGAACAACTAAAGAAACAGAGTGGTAATAAAGTTATCTTTTACACATGCCTGTGTGTGACAAAATTTGGACCAAAAAAAGGATTAGTGCAATATCACAAACTAAATATCACAAAAGTTAAATTCAGGCATCTATCTCACGAGCAGATAGATTCTTACTTAGCATGGGATAAACCATACTCGTCAACCGGAGGTTTTAAGGCAGAGAGTAAAGGCATTGCTCTGTTTGAAGAGATCACGTCAAAGGATCCTACGGCTTTGATGGGACTACCTTTAATCGATTTAGTTTCAATTCTTACAAAATTAAAAGTAAATATATTAAAGTAACCCCCTATAAATATATTCTATATCATTGATTTTAAGCATATTTTTAATTCTTCGGTACTGCTAGCGATTAAATCAGGTTTTGCTGCCAATAATTTTGACTGCAAGTGTGCTCCGTACGTTACTGCAATCGATTTAGTTCCAGCATTTCTTGCCATAAGAATGTCAAATTCTGTATCACCCACCATTACAGTCTTCGATAAATCGATAAATAGCTCATCACATATTTCAATAATCATGTTTGGATGAGGTTTTGGCAAAGAAGTATCTGAAGTTTTCAATTTTTTAAAAAAACTCGATAAATTGCATGATCTTAGATCCCGATCAAGTCCACCTGAGCTCTTTCCTGTCGCAATGCATAATGAAATATCATTTTTAACGAGATCAACAAGCAAGTCTCTTATACCAGGATACAATACAGGCGCTGCGGTTAACCTATAATTTTTTGAGTAAAGTGATGAAAATTCAGTTATCTGATTCATTGTTGCACTGGGATAAAGTAACCCAATCGCATCGTTCAGTTTTAAACCGATGATTTCAGAAATTTTTGATCTCGAAAGCACTTCAAAATCCAATTGCATAGCCGTTTGTATAAACGCAGTTACTATCTTTCCAATGGAGTCGCAAATGGTCCCATCCCAATCAAAAATGACAAGCTCAATTTTATTTCGGGAGCTCGTTGGCATTTAATTTATCAATTATGATTTGTAGATCATCGGGTAGCGGTGACATAACATCGATTAGAAAGCTTTGGCTTGGGTGCTTGAATTTTAACTTTGAGGCATGCAAAAACATTCTTTTTACTCCGAAATTCTTCATCGTCGAATTGAAAACAGTATCGCCATATTTTTCATCACCCACTATAGGCATGCCGGAGAATTGACAATGAACTCTGATCTGATGAGTTCTGCCAGTCTCTAGATTGATCTTTAATAGCGTTGTATTTTCATACTTCTCTGTAATCTCAAAATTAGTAACAGATCTTTTTCCTAATTTGTCTACTTTCACAATACGCTCACCAGATAGGAGAGTATTTTTTTTCAAAGGTGCATTAACTTTAGACTTACCCTTAGGCCAATTTCCTTTTACCAAAGCTACATAAGTCTTTTTTACTTGATTTGACTGAAGAGATTCACCTATTTTACTCAGCGCAAGTCTACTTTTAGCAATTATAAGACAGCCAGATGTATCTTTATCAATTCTATGAGCAAGTTCTAGATATTCATCAGATTTCCTTAATGATCTAAAAGCTTCAATGACACCCATTGAGATTCCACTACCACCATGAACAGCTAATCCGCTTGGTTTGTTGAAAACTAATAAATCTTTATCCTCAAACAAGATATTTTCCGAAATGTATTTTTTTAAACTATTACTAACGACTGGATTTTCGTTATTTCTAATAGATCTAATTGGAGGAATTCTGATTATGTCATCCATCGCTAATCGTGAATCGGCTTTACAGCGACCTTTATTGATTCTGATCTCACCTTTTCTTATAAGGTTGTAGATTCTAGACTTTGGAACATTTTTTAATATTCTAATCAGAAAATTATCCAAGCGTTGACCATCGTACTGGCCACTTACTTTTACATACACTACTTCCGAGAAATCTAGATTCGACAAAGTTTTTCATACCAATGTAAGAAGACTACCCTATTGTAACCTTTGTCTTGAATGCATAAATACCTGTTTATTCAATTTATGTTTTTAATGTTTTTTTGATACACTACATCTTATTGAAAAATATAAAAACGTTAAGATAAATATAAATTACAGAATACGAGGCTCTTGCTCCAAGTGTAGCGATAGCCAAAATTAATAAAGCATGAGAAGCTTTAGTTGTTGAAGTTAACCTCAGATTAGAGGAATGTTAAAGATTTTAGTGTTCGAAGAGATATCTGAACACAGGAAGTTTGAAGGCAACAGCTCCATTTAAGCTGTTGATAATAAGTAGATTACTAGTTACATGCGTAAACTCGCTTTTTGTCGCGAGTTAGATATGTTCATGGCCTCTGGAGGCTATCTCCTTTCTATATTTCAAATCTTTCCACTCTTTAACCCCTGCTTCTCTTGCCTAAACAGAAAGGTGAATTATGAAACGTATGCTCATAAATGCTTCTCATTCCGAAGAAGTTCGCGTTGCGATGGTAGACGGCCAAAATCTTTATGATCTAGATATCGAGAATAGAACACGTCAGCAAATCAAATCCAACATTTACAAAGGTAAAATTAGTCGAGTTGAACCAAGTCTAGAGGCAGCTTTTGTAGATTATGGTGTTGAGAGACACGGATTTTTGCCGATGAAGGAAATCTCCAAAATTTATTTTAAAAAGGGATCCTCACCATCATCAAGACTAAAAATACAAGAGGTAATTTCAGAAGGACAAGAAGTTATTGTTCAGGTTGAAAAAGAAGAACGAGGCAATAAAGGGGCTGCACTGACTACCTACATAAGTTTAGCTGGCAGATATTTAGTTTTAATGCCTAACAATCCTCGAGCCGGAGGTATCTCTAGACGCATAGAGGGAGATGATAGGACTGAACTCCGAGAGGCGATGAAAGGTTTGTCAATACCCTCTGGAATGGGAATTATCGTTCGAACAGCAGGTGTTGGGCGAGGTACTGAGGAACTTCAGTGGGATTGTAATTACTTGCTGCAGTTGTGGAAAACTATTAATGAAGAGTCACAAAAAGCATCAGCACCTCATTTCCTTTTCCAAGAAAGTAATGTAATTGTAAGAGCAATTAGAGATTATCTCCGTCAAGACGTAGGGGAAGTTATCGTCGATAATGAGGAGGCCTACGCATTAGCCTCGGCGTTTATCGGCACAGTCATGCCTGATTTCAAGAGCAAAGTTAAATACTATAATGAGGAAATACCTTTATTCAATCGTTATCAAGTTGAAGCTCAGATAGAAACAGCATTTCAAAGAGAAGTTAAGTTGGCTTCCGGTGGATCTATCGTTATTGATGTAACTGAAGCGCTAGTTTCGATTGATATTAATTCCTCACGGGCAACAAAAGGTGGAGACATCGAAGAAACTGCTTTTTCCACAAACAAACAAGCAGCAGAGGAGATTGCCCGGCAACTAAGATTACGAGATGTTGGTGGACTAATCGTTATTGATTTTATCGATATGTTAAATACTAAACATCAGAGGGAAATTGAACTGAAAATGCGACAGGCTCTTGAAATCGATAGAGCAAGAGTGCAAGTTGGAAAAATTTCACGTTTTGGTCTCTTGGAGATGTCCAGACAGAGGCTTCGTCCATCGCTTGAAGAAACAATGTCTAGGACCTGTCCTAGATGCATGGGTCAAGGTACTATTCGGGGCACTAGGTCGCTTGCGCTTTCCATCCTTAGATTAATAGAGGATGAAGCACAAAAAGAGTCCAGCAGAGAAATTAGGGTCGTTGTTCCAGTTTCGATTGCAACATTTTTATTGAATGAAAAAAGAAATGAAATCTCCAATATTGAAAACAGAAATTCGATAGAAGTTACGATTTTGCCCGATGTAAATCTTGAAACTCCTCACTTTACAGTTAATCGAATAAGAAATCAGGATGATGAGAAATCAGAATTCAGTCACGAGCTGCTTGATAATTTATCAAAAGTAACCGATGAGACTGATATCAGTATTGAGGGTCCTAGCGATTTACCTAAACCAGCTGTGAAAACTCTCATTCCCAACACACCTGCCCCAATCAATAAACACAAAAAAATTGCGACTGATACATCCCCTGGAATAGTGAAAAGGCTTTGGTCGTCAGTATTTGGCACGACCTCAGCAGAGCCTATTAAAGAAAATAATGATGTACAGGAAAACATGTCAGCTACTGAGGACTCAGATAAATTGAGCACATCATCAACTAAAAGCAGAAAACCAAGACGAGCTAGAAATAATCGAAGAAAAAAAGATCACAAAAAAGATGCTCCAATTTCATCTTCTGATTCAGAGAGTTTAAAAAGTGCTAGTGATGGAGAACAAGGAAAACCAATAAAACGAAGACCTGATAATAAAAAACGGGGACCAAGAAGGCGGAAAAATGTGATTGATTCTCAGGATAATGTCAGTGGAAATACTCAAAATGTATCAGATGTTAAAGCGGAAATTTCATCAATTGTTCAGGCTGGAGAAAGCGACAGCTTGAAAGAGTCGACTAAAGAAACTGCTAGCATCAAAGATCAGAATAAAAAAATTGATGCCACCTCCACAAAGTTGAGTACTGAAGAACCAATCAAGGATGAAAAATCAGTAAGAGCAATCAATGACCCTCGTGTAGCGAAAAGTAAAATAGTGAAATCTGAGGTTGTAACCGAAATAATAGAGGTTGAGAAAAAGGTTGATAATAAAGAAGAGATAGTTGTACCTAAGAAGAATAAGTCTCAACGAGCGGCGAATGATCCGAGAGCGAAAAAACCTACTAAGTCTGATAGCAACGTATCAATTGAGGAGGCTAATAATAAATCGAAATCTCCATCTAAACCGCCAAAAAAAGCTAAAGCTAAAGCCAAAAGCAAGGCAAAAGCTAAAGTAGCACCAAAAGCAAAAGCAAAAGTAGCACCCAAAGCAAAGGAAAAGGCAAAAACTAAGTCCGTTGAGAAAAGTTAACTTGATTTAGTAAATATGAGAAGCGCCAAATAGATACGGTGTTGCTAGGATTTAAAAGTGCTGAATCAATGACATGTTTTATTAAACGCACAAGTTTAAGTTGTTACTTGAATTTGGAAATGTATAATTCCAACAACGGTGGGATGGCAGAGCGGTTGAATGCACCAGTCTTGAAAACTGGCATAGGTTAATAGCCTATCTAGGGTTCGAATCCCTATCCCACCGCCATTTAATCTTCTTTATCATTAATAGAACTTTACAAAAATAAGACACTATGAATAAGCTTGATGTGACATATCACAAAGGACTTGATCCGCAAGATGTTGTTGAACATTTTATTTGCGCATTCAACGAAAAAAGACTAGAAGTATTAAATACACTTTGGTCTTCACCTTGCACATTCATCATAAAAGATCAGATAAAGTCTTATCAAAAATATTCTCAAGCTGTAAATTTTTCCGAAATAGAGAAAGAGGGATGGAAATATACCAAGATAGATTCCCTCTCAAAGGAGTACTCAAGTAACAAAACTGCGATAATAGAGTTTAGCTTTTCTAGATATAACGCACATGATGAGACATTAAGCAAACATACAGTTAAGCATATATTGATTAAAATAAAGGATTTGTGGAGAATAAATACGCTCTTAGTCATTGATGATAATGATATGGGTGGAATTGCCAGTGAGTAAACTACTTGTCAGTAGAACGTTTCTATTTGAATGATCCAAAAATTACTGGGCTAACGTAACCGAGCATCATGATGACGAATAAAACTAAAAACAATTCATTGTTGCCATATGGAACGAGCTCATCTGCTCCAGCAATTAAACTACCTGATTTAAAGCTATTTCACTCCGAGAGAGGTTCAATAGCCAGGAATTACTTTGAGAACGCAGCAGAGCTTCTCAATAAAGAATTCAACGAATTAAAAGATCTTTCGGAGTTAAATGATATTGTCTATGGCGCCTCATATAACTTCGTACCAAGAGTGGGACAGAAATACCACTTATATCAAAAAGAAGATGGTTCATATCTTCTAAGCATGATCGAGAACTGGAAGACCTACAAGTTCTTAGCTTCAGTCACTTATACCGCTGATAGTGTATGGAAGCGATCCTGAGTTATAAATTATTCGCTACAGGATATAATTCTCAGTAGTGTAAAGATGTCGTAGGTGTGACACATCTTTTTGAGACAAGCCAATCTCATTAATAACATAACTTTCAACACTGCCGTATACAGACAAAATTTCATCAAGAGCGATTTTTATAAAAGGCACTCCAGATTTATTCCGTAGCGGTTTTACATTGTCTCTAGGATTATCTGAAACATAAGTTACCATAAATTTTGCGAATGCATTTCTTTCTGCTTCCTTGTGCAAGTCAATTCCAATAAATTCAAGCTCGGGATTTCTTAAGTCCGTAGAGAGCAAATAATCTTCATAGATTAAATCATTAGAAACGTTGAAAAGCTTTAACATGATCGCCGCCACGAATCCTGTTCTATCCTGTCCACCCGAACAATGAAGGATTATTGGTGTTTTCTCGTTCAAAATTTCTTTAAAAAATAATTTCAAATGAGGTATAAAAATTTTATGCATAACTCTGTAATACAACTCACTACCTCCATACGATTCTCTTCTAACCTTTTTTTTAGTATTTATGGCTTCCATAATTTTTAGGAAACTATACTCATGGAATTGATAATTAATGGATCTTTGCTCTAGGACCCATGTGTCAGGCTGCAACTGTTGCTCTTCGGTGCTTCTTAGATCTACGACCGTTTTAAATTTAAAATTCTTAAGGTAATTTAAGTCTTCTTTATCGACTATGGAGTTTAGAGATGCTGATCGGAAAAATATTCCTTTCTGTATGCGTTTATTTTCTAATGTAGGATAATCTCCAAAGTCCCTGAAGTTTGAACCTGACTTTAGGTAGAGTACTCTTCGATATAAATCATCTAAATTTCCCACAACTCAGCCTCATTAAAAGAAACGATATAAATCAACATTATTTGAAAATATTAACGATAAATCATTAGTTTTATCAGAGTTTTACTCACTGATGACTTAATTTCACATAATACTCATTGTACAGATTTTTTCAGAAATCCATGTACTTTGATTAATCTCTGTTCTGGATTAGTAATTTCAAGCAAACCCTGCATGATTTCCGGATCTAATTTAAGAATTTGAAAAATTTTGAAAGAAAATATATGTGGTTGCATATCACTCCACTTTTTTAAATTAAGCTTATCTTTGGAATATTGCTTAGATATTAGTTCTTTTAAAAGCTTGAGAATATTAGTTTTCATTATATTTAAATTTTCAATATTCACTACAGGAGAATCTGGAATCTCACGACATTGCATTATGGTATATGGTAATGTCTGTATCTCTTTAACTGATTCAACTCTGTTTGTGCAGTAAATAGTTACATAAATTCTTCCATCAGACGTCTTCTCAACAAGTTTACATCTACCAACACCATATATTTTACAGGGTTCATATGTTGACTGATTCGTTCTCAATGCGTCTTCAAGAGAATCTGTTTTTTTTGCGGCACTAATCTGTTTAATGGTATTGCAAACTCCAATTAGACGCTCATGTTTGATCGAATCTTCAATCATCGCGCGATATCTAGGTTCAAACACATGCAAAGGTACCGAGCAATATGGAAAGCAGACCATTCCTGGAATCGGAAACAACGCAACATCTAGATATTTTTCAGCCATTCGAATTACCATTATTTTATTGAAAAATACTTGTAATATTTAATGCGAGATCACAAGTTTAATAATTTTTAATAGTTGGTGGGCTCGGCAGGAATCGAACCTGCATCTAAGACTTAGGAGGTCCCTATTCTATCCATTGAACTACGAGCCCACACTCGCTGTAGTTGATAGGAAAAAGTAATATACTTGAGCTCATTGCTTATTATAAATGAACTTCATTGAACAATCTTTAACAAGATGAATATATTATTACTTGAACACGAGCAAATAAATAATAGTCTAGCTACTGTCAGTGGTGAAAAGGCATGGCACATAAGTAATATTTTGAAGCTAAAAGTGGGCGATTCTCTGAGAGTTGGAATCATAAATGGAAAGATTGGCAAAGGTGAGATACTTAATATTGAAGAAGATGAAGTAAAACTTTTAATTCAATGTGACACCCTGCCACCAGATGCGATTGATATCACGATAATTCTAGCAATGCCAAGGCCAAAAGCCTTGCGAAGAATTTTGAAGACAATCGCGTCACTCGGAATTAAGCAGATTTATTTAATCAACTGTTTCAAAGTTGAAAAAAGTTATTGGCAAACACCTTTGCTGTCAGATACAAATGTGAGACAGGCTTTCATTCAAGGCTTGGAACAGTCGAAGGACTCGATAATGCCCCAAATAAATATCAGAAAACTCTTCAAACCGTTTATCGAGGACGAATTACCATTGATTTCTAACAATAAGCTGAAAGTACTTGCTCATCCCGAGGGAGGTGTTCTATGTCCAGCTAATATTTCACAGCCCATGATCCTTGCTTTTGGCCCAGAAGGCGGATTCACAAAATTTGAAGTCAGCCAATTTATTAATGAAGATTTCAAACAGATTCAATTAGGAGAAAGAATCCTAAATATAGAAACGGCAATTCCTTTTACAATAGGAAAATTAAGTAGGTTTTAAATTAACTTTCCTCAAACATAATATATTCGCATTGCGTCATACCAACATTCAAATATGCGAAATGAGCAATGTTATTATTTTCCTCTGCATAAAGTCTAAATCCACAAACGGGCAGATTTGATTGCCTCGCCATTCCTCTGAGTGTCTCATGCATTTTTTTGTAAACACCTTTTTGTCTATGCTCTGGTCTTACGTATACAGACTGTATCCACCAAAAAAGTGCATTTCTCCAATCAGACCACTCATAAGTGATCATCAGTGATGCGATAACTCCACCTTTACTCTCTGCAACTAAGTAAAATCCTAGTTCTTTGTTGTCAAATACTCTTGAAACACCAAATTTTGCAGTTGCCTCGTCAAGAATTTTATTCTCAGTCTCTAATGCCATAGCGCAATTATTATTTGTAATTTGCTCTGCATGGTCTTCTTTATTTGCAACACGTATATTAAACATAATAACTCTCAAAATAATGCGTAAAATTTATGTTTCCTTTGTATCACAGGTTGTTTTGGAAATGTTAATATTCATCCCTTTAATGAAAAAATCTTGATCTTATTTCAGAGCTATCTTATTTGAAAAACATATCAGTCGTACCACAGATTTATAACAAAGACAGTTCAAAAGTATTCTCATTGCTGCGTCGCTGTCCAAACGCGATATGGCTTGATAGTAACCATAAAGACACACATGGGGCCCGTTTTGACATCATCTCAGGCTTTCCGACAAAAATCATAGAAGTACAGGAGAATAAAGTTTTTATATTTGAATCAAATGGTTCTATTAAGACTGAGATCTCTGATAATCCGTTCACTGTTATAGAACAGTTTCTAAAACAGTTAGGACCAATTAATTCAAAATATAGGCATATTCAGTTCACGGGAGGCTTAATGGGTTACTTTGGATATGACCACGGAAGACATCTTCATGCTATTGAGTCAATATCAAAGAAAATTGTTGATCTGCCTGAAATAAGGCTCGGATTATATCACTGGGCACTGATAGTTGATCACGATTTAAAAGAAACTAATTTGATTTTTCATGAAGATTGTCCGTCTCTAATTAAAAAAGATGTGTTAAATATCTTTAAAGGTCCAATCCAAGATATAGGTATCGATGATTCATTTAAACTTAAAAGTGCTTTTCAACCCACTATTTCAAAATCAAAATATTTAAAGATGGTTTCGCAGATAAAAGAATATATTCTCGCCGGTGATTGTTATCAAACAAATATAAGCCAGCATTTTCATGCTCAATTCGAAGGTGATACCTTATGGGCGTACTTAAAACTACGAAGTATATTGCCAAGCACACACGCGATGTACTGGTCGTGGGATAGTAAAGCAATCCTATGTCTATCTCCAGAACGCTATTTAAAGACCTCTTGGGATCAATCTCGATCAGTAATAAATGTGGAAACAAAGCCAATAAAAGGGACAATTGAAAGAGGTCGATCAAAAGATGAGGACAAGAAAAAAGCAATCACCTTGGTAGAAAGCACAAAAGATCAAGCAGAAAATTTGATGATCGTTGATCTATTGAGAAATGACATTAGCCAAAATTGTAAAAATGATTCAGTGAGAGTGCCAAAACTGTTTGAAATCGAATCTTTTCCAAATGTACATCATTTGGTGAGCACAGTTACAGGTGAGCTGGAAAAGAAAAAATCTATTGTTGACTTGTTGAGAGATTCATTTCCAGGAGGATCGATAACGGGTGCACCGAAAAAGAGATCGATGGAGATAATTGACGAGTTAGAGCCAGTAAGACGTGGCGTTTATTGTGGTTCTATGGGTTATATAAGTTCAAACGATAACATGGATTTAAATATCGCTATCCGAACGGTAACTGCATCAAACTCAAAATTACATATATGGGGAGGTGGAGGCATAACGAATGATTCAGATCCAAATGCTGAGTACAACGAATCGATCACAAAAGTAAAAATCTTGATGGATGCACTAGAGTCTGCAAAAACTAGTTAATAAATAAATTTTTATATTGCTCGTAGACTATTTTTAATCCTTTTTTGATTGAATTGACGCTTTGAGTATATGAGACTCGAATACATTGTTTTGCATGGACGTAGTCATTATTTTTTAATCCGTGAAAAAAATACTCCCCAGGAATAACCAACGTACCATTCCTCTTCAATATTTCGTAGAAATCAGTAGACGAAATTGGCAAATCTTCGAACCAAATCCACAAAAAGAATGCGCCCTCAGGAACATGAATCCGATAATTAATATCCTTGAACAAATGATTTATGTAATCAAGAATCTCATCGCGTACCGCTTTGTAAAAAGGCATTATCGTGCCTCTACACAGAGGAATTAACTGATCTTGCAAAATAATATTTGTTAAAATTCCTGGACCCAAGCTTGCAGTAGATAGGTTCATCGCCACATTCGCGTTATTAAATGTTTCAATCAAAAACTCATCAGCCACAATGATGCCAGTACGACAACCAGGCAATCCAAGTTTTGCTAGACTAAAGACTAAAATCGTATTATCGCTTATGTAGTTTTCTTTTTTATCATAAACAACCCCCGGGAAGGGAAGACCATAAGCACAATCGATTATTAAAGGTATGTTTTTCTTTTTTGCTAATAAATCAAGCCTGCCTAACTCATCTTTTGTCAGCATATTACCTGAGGGATTTGTTGGTCTGGAGACACATATTGCGCCTATACCATCGTCAACCTCGAGGTTATCAAAATCAACCTCATATTTAAAATAATTATCTTTTAGCAACTTTATTTTAGGTAATTGTGATTTGAAAAAATTCTCTTCAATGCCAATTTCACTGTAGCCAATATACTCTGGAATCATTGGGAGCATAACTGATTTAAACTTTCCATCAGCGTGTTCTCCCGCCAATATATTGAATATTGTATAAAATGCTGATTGGCTTCCATTTGATAACCCAATATTTTTCTCAGATATCGGATAACCAAGCTCCTTAGATAGAAGCTTTGAAAGAGCAATTCTAAACTCAAGATTTCCTTCTGGGCTTTGATAGTTAACAAAAAATCTTTTATATGATTCCTCATTAGTACTTATCGACTGAATTTGAGCTGAAAACTTTTTATAAACTTCATCGATATGTGCGGGATTCCCTCCTCCCATAAATACGATATCTGATTCTTGACTTAACGCAGATCCTAGATCTTGCATAAGACTAGAGATACCAGAAATTTTTGTATACTTGTTGCCATATTTTGAAAACTGCATTAAAAAAACTCACATCAGGTTTCGAAAGGTAAAATTAATTCTTGGACCGACACATACTGCCGTTTTAGCAAGTTTATGTTGCCAATACTCTTGAATGCCAGCTCCCATTAACAGAAGTGACCCATTTAATAAGTTTATCTTTATTTTCTCTTTACTATCTTTATGTCTAAGATGAAATATGCGTTCTGCGCCTAGACTGATGCTTGCAATAATTGGTGAATTTCCAAGCTCTTTTTCATCATCGCTATGCCAATCATTACTGTCTTTTCCGTCTCTGTAGTAATTCACCAACACAGAATTAAAAACCTCACCAGTGGCTATTTGTACCTCTTTTCTCAGAGCATTCATCCACTTGGGAAAAGGAAGCGCTGGTATTGTTATTCTTGAGTACGTATACGAAGTTCCAGGCACACCAAACCAGTTCTGCAATCGAGGAATCGGTATTTTTTTACCCATCATATGAATGTAATCTTGTCTCCAGGGAATTTCTTCAATGGAGCGCAATAATAATTTTTCCGCGTCAATTGCACCTTTCCAATCAGACCAATATTTCATTGAAGCAAAGCGATCACCCTCAAGGATAAGTTTGCTTTCAATCAATTTTAAAATCTCCATAAATTCGTGGTTCAATTTCAAGAGAAATGCCATATTTCGTCTGCACTTTTTGCTTTATTTCCATGACTGCTCGAGTAAGGTTTGAGAATACATCTTGATCATTTATCCTTGACCGATTAATCAATACCAGTGGTTGTTTTTTATGGACTTCAACACCTCCTATTTTGAGTCCTTTTAAGCCACATTTATCAATTAGCCATGCTGCTGAAATCTTTACCCTATCGTTACCAATGTGAGTATGCGGTAAATCTTTTTCATCTTTATTTTTTGATAAAATTGAATTTAATCGCCCCCTAGAGATAATTGGATTCTTGAAAAAACTTCCAACGTTTGGCTCAAATTGAGGGTCAGGCAGTTTATTCCTTCTTATTGTAATCACCGCGTCAGAAACTTCAC
>ENA-OSEY01000481-OSEY01000481.1-marine-metagenome-genome-assembly--contig:-NODE-481-length-29267-cov-5.233744_pt1 | contig 29267 bp, 22 predicted proteins | sample MGYA00248465_ERZ534230 | MGnify/ENA primary metagenome ERZ534230 (study PRJEB26409, sample SAMN06344110) | marine metagenome | isolation source: Sea water from surface | place: Atlantic Ocean:Southern...
AGGCTATCTTCAATCTCTATGTAATCATTTTTTCCAAAATAAACTCTGTAAGCTGGATCTAATTTTTTCAAATTATAGAAGTCACTAACAGACTTGTCAAAGTCATTAAAATATTTTTCAAAAACATCTGGCATCCAATACCATGATGGCCCCATATCAAAGGTAAACCCCTCTGCTTTAAACTTTCTAGCACGTCCACCAAAGGAACTATTTTTCTCAAGTATCGTAACATCATAACCTTTATCAGCAAGATAAGTTCCAGCTGATATTGATGAAAACCCAGATCCGATAATTATAATTTTTTTAGTCATTTTTAGAGGTGATGTAGTCATATAGTAGAGATCCAAGAACTACAATCATTGATAGAATAACTATAAAAGCAACAAATGATTTACTCATATTAAAAATATTGAGCAATAAAAGTATAAAATATCGTAGATTTAGTTGAGTTATGATTAAAATTTTAAATAAGAAATTTTTATTTACAATAGTTATATTTTCATCTTGTAATCAAAATATTGAACCTGTAAATGAAATCCCAATTCAAAATAATCCAACAGAGAACCTTGAGACTCAGTCAACTTTTGTATTCGATGAAATATTTATAGATGAATCTTCTTTGGATGAATGGACAGAATTTAAACTTCTTAAATCTGATATTTTAGATTTATCAAATTCAATTCAAGGATATGACAGTGTAATTAAATTTAATCAAGATATACTAAATAAATTAAGTAATTCTTCAACAGAAATTTTCAGTTCCGACTTTGAACTGTATAATGAAAATCCTGAGATTAAAGGAAGGCTTAAGTTACTAAATATTCAAATTCAAAAGACTAAGTATAACTTTAATAGACTAAATAAAAGTGAAGCTCTGAATGAATTAAATAAAATAATAATTTATTATAACTATTCTGCAAATATGATTGTATCAAAGGCAAATGATACTATTAACTAGCGCTTTTTTTTAATTTATCTATTTGATATTCTATCTCAGAGTCTTCTATTCTTTTAAAAAGTATTTCAATATCAACTATCGTAAAGTTGTAGTTAAGAGTACCAAATATTTTATCTAAATCATCCCAACTGTAATCATTTAGCCCAATCATATTCTTTAACTTAACAGATGTAAAAGGTAAAAACGGTTCAGACACAATAGCTAAATAAGAAATTATAATAAAGGAAGTATGAAGAATTTGCTCTACTCTTAAAGGATCTGATTCTTTTATTTTCCATGGCTCAGTCTCAGCAAGATATTTATTGCCTATTCTGGCTATATTCATTAAATTTTTAGTTGCTTCTCTAAATTTAAAGCTATCTAGATTTGACTCAATTTCTTCTTTCAATACTTTAACGTCCTCTAATACCAAATCATCGACTCTGTTTCTTGATTTTACTTTTGGTATTTTGCCATCGTAATATTTTTTAATTAATGATAGAACTCTATTGGCAAAATTTCCATATATAGCTACTAATTCACTATTATTTCTTGCCTGAAAGTCTTTCCAGGTGAAGTCATTATCTTTTGTCTCTGGACATGTAGATATCAAAACATATCTAAGTACATCTTGCATATCTGGAAAATCAATTAAATATTCATGCAGCCAAACAGCCCAATTTCTTGAAGTTGATATTTTATTACCTTCAAGATTAAGGAATTCATTCGCTGGAACATTCTTTGGCAAAATAAAATTCCCAAACATTTTTAACATTATTGGAAAAATAATACAATGGAATACAATATTATCTTTTCCGATAAAATGAATTAAATTGGTATCCGGATTTTTCCAATATTTCTCCCAATCTTTATTATTTTTTTTTGCCCATTCAATCGTAGAGGATATATAACCAATAGGTGCTTCAAACCATACATAAAGAACTTTACCATCTTCATTATCAACTTTTACTGGTATACCCCAATCTAAGTCTCTGGTAACAGCTCTTGGTTTTAAACCATTATCTAACCAAGATTTAACTTGTCCAACAACATTTGTTTTCCACTTATCTTTATTTTCAACAGTTATCCAATTTCTAATGAATTCTTCAAATTCATTAAGCTTTATAAAGTAATGTTTAGTCTGCTTTAATATTGGTGTTGAATTAGAAATAGTTGATCTTGGATTTTTTAATTCTTCTGGACTTAAAGTTGATCCACACTTTTCACATTGGTCTCCAAATGCATCTTCATAATTACAAAAAGGACAAACTCCAGATATATATCTATCTGCCAAAAATTGATTCTCTTCAACATCAAAAAATTGTTCAGACTTAATTAGCGAGAAAAGGTTTTTCTCTTTTAGATCTTCAAAAAGTTTTAGAGAAGTTTCATGATGAATTTTTTTTGAGGTTCTAGAATAATTATCAAATAAAATTCCAAATTCTTGAAATGATGATTTTATGATTTTATCATACTTGTCTATTAATTCTTTAGGGGTAATTGAAGCTTTTTTTGAAGCTAGAGAAATAGCAACTCCATGCTCATCACTTCCGCAAATGAATGCAACATCATTGTTTGTAAGTCTCTTATATCGAGCATATATATCTGCAGGGATATAAACACCCGAGAGATGACCAATATGTATTGGACCATTTGCATATGGCAGTGCTGCTGTAATTGTAAAAGTCTCTTTATTTTTTGAGATCAAAACTCTTAATAAATATTCAAAATCAATCCAAGATAAAATATTAAATTAGTAATTGAAACTATTCCTAAATGTTTTTAATCTTTGATACAGAAACCACAGGTCTTCCAAAAAAATGGAGTGCTCCACTTACTGATTTTGATAATTGGCCTAGAGCAATTCAGGTTGCTTGGCAGGTTCATGATAAAAATGGAATCTGTATCTCAAATCAAAGTTTTATTATTCATCCAAAAGGATTTAGTATACCATATGATTCTGAAAAAATTCATGGTATTTCAACTCAGCTTGCAAAAAAAATTGGTGTTGAAATTGATTTTGTTTTAGAAAAATTTAGTGAGGATCTAAATAAATCAAATTTTATTTGTGGTCATAATCTAAATTTTGATGAAAAAATATTAGGATCAGAATACCTAAGAATTAATGGTCAAAATCCACTTCAAGATTTTCCAAAAATTGATACATGTACAGAAGAGACCGCGCAGATATGTATGTTAAAAGGAGGAAGAGGTAGAAAATTTAAGCTCCCAACTTTACAAGAACTATACAACCACCTTTTTAATGAGAAGTTTGAATCTGCTCATAATGCATCCGCTGATGTCGAGGCTACTGCACTATGTTTATTTCAGCTTTTAAAAAATAAAAAAATTCACCCTGCTTCATTATCAGAAAATGATGATGTTTATATTAACATCTCTAATCTAGATCTTAAAAAAGTAAAAGTCCAAGGAATAGATCACTTAAATCTATTTGAAGAATCAAGATTATTAAAATTAGAGGAACAAAAAGTTAAAGTAGACACTATATCAAAACATGAGGAATTAGATCAAGACTTTGAATTTGCCCATCTACATGCCTATACACAATTTTCAATATTACAATCAACTTCAAAGATTTCAGATTTATTAAAACAATGTGTTGAATTCTCTCATGATGCGATTGCAATTACAGACAAGTCAAACCTAATGGGGGCATTTCACTTTATTAAAACTCTTAAGAATTATAATGATAATCTTCAAGATGGTCAAAAGTATATAAAGCCTATTATTGGGTGTGAATTAAATGTATGTGAAAATCATTTGGACAAGTCTAATAAAGACAATGGATATCAAATGGTTTTTTTAGCTAAAAATAAAAATGGCTTTAGAAATTTATCAAAGTTAAGTTCTATAGCTAATATCGAAGGGTTTTATTACGTCCCTAGAATTGATAAAGAAATTTTAAAAAATTATTCACAAGATTTAATTGTTTTATCTGGGGGATTAAATGGAGAAATTTCATCTAGAATTTTAAATCAAGGAGAAGAGAATGCAGAAGACTCTTTGAAATGGTGGATGGATAATTTCAAAGATGATTTTTATCTAGAAATCCAAAATCATAAACAAGAAAATGAAGATTACATTATACCAATTCTTAAAGAATTTAGCTTAAAATATGGAGTCAAGTTAGTTGCAACAAATAATTCATTTTATACAAAAAAATCAGAAGCAAATGCACATGATATTCTACTCTGTGTAAGGGATGGTGAAAAACAATCAGTACCTATAGGAAAGGGGAGGGGATTTAGATATGGACTTCCTAATGAGGAATATTATTATAAGTCAAAGGATGAGATGTTAAAGCTATTTAATGATATACCTGAGAGTCTATATAATATTTCTGAAATAATTAAAAAAGTTGAATCTTTTGATTTAGCAAGGGAAGTACTTTTGCCTGATTTTAAAGTTCCCAAAAAATTTATTCAAAAAGATGATTTTGACAACCAAAAAGGCCAGAATTTATATTTAAGACATTTAACAATTGAGGGAGTAAAAAACAAGTATGAAGAAATTACCAAAGATTTAGAGGAAAGAATAGACTTTGAGTTAGATGTAATTGCAAAAACTGGTTATCCGGGATACTTTTTAATTGTGCAGGACTTTATTAATGCTGCAAGAGACATGAAGGTTTCAGTGGGACCTGGAAGAGGTTCAGCAGCAGGATCAGTTGTTGCTTATGCATTAGGAATAACAAGTATCGATCCAATTAAATACAATTTGCTTTTTGAAAGATTTTTAAATCCAGATAGGGTAAGTCTCCCAGATATTGACATTGATTTTGATGATGAAGGAAGAAATAAAGTAATAGAGTATGTTGTAGATAAGTACGGTTCTGATCAAGTTGCACAAATAATAACGTATGGAAGAATGGCTGCAAAGTCGTCCATTAGGGATACTGGAAGAGTTTTAGATCTATCACTTTCAGAAGTTGACAGAATATCAAAACTAGTTCCAAACATGAAGCTCAATGATATATTTTCAATGAATGATTCCGATTTAAAATCAGAATTAAGAACCGATGAGTTTAGTAGAGTTAATGAATTAAAAAAGCTTTATAATTCATCTGATTTATCTGCAGAAACTTTGCAACAAGCAAGTCTACTTGAGGGATCATTAAGAAATACTGGAATTCATGCATGTGGAGTTATAATTACACCAAGTAATATATCAGAATTTGTTCCAATTACAAGAGCTAGAGATTCAGATTTCTTTGTAACTCAATTTGATAATTCAGTAGTTGAAGATGCAGGATTACTTAAAATGGATTTTCTTGGTCTTAAAACTTTGACAATAATTAAAGATACTGTAAAGCTAATTAAGTATAAATATGATGTAGATCTTGATCCAGAAAAATTTGAATTGGATGACAAGAAAACATATGAATTATTTCAGAGAGGTGAAACAGTTGGGATTTTTCAGTATGAATCTCCTGGAATGCAAAAGTATTTAAAAGATTTAAAACCTACTGATTTTAATGATCTAATAGCCATGAATGCTCTTTATCGACCGGGCCCACTTGAATATATTCCATCCTATATATCCAGGAAGAATGGTTCTGAACCAATTACCTATGATATTCCTGAAATGGAGGAGATTTTAAAAGAGACTTATGGAATAACTGTTTATCAAGAACAAGTTATGTCACTCTCTCAAAAAATTTCAGGATTTTCTAAAGGTGAAGCAGATCTACTTAGAAAGGCCATGGGTAAAAAAATATTTTCTTTAATTGAAAAGTTAAAGCCAAAGTTTATGAAAGGTGGACAAGAGAATGGATATACGATAGAGATTCTTGAAAAAATATGGAAAGATTGGGAGGCTTTTGCTTCATATGCATTTAATAAATCTCATTCAACATGTTACGCATTAATTGGATATCAAACTGCATTTCTAAAAGCAAACTATCCGTCTGAATATATGGCAGCAGTATTATCAAATAACATGAATGATATAAAACAAGTGAGCTTTTTTATGGAAGAGTGCAAAAGAATGGGAGTAACAGTTTTGGGCCCTGACATTAATGAATCATTCTATAAGTTTAATGTAAACGATGATAAGGCAATTAGATTTGGAATGGGAGCTGTAAAAGGAGTAGGTAAAGGAGCTGTTGAGACTATTGTTAAAAACAGAAAAGATGGAAAATATGATGATATATTTGATTTTGCTAAAAGAATAGATTTAAGGCTTGCTAACAAAAAAACTTTTGAAAATCTAATTTTAGCAGGTGGTTTAGATTCATTTGAACTTAATAGGTCTCAATATTTTAATATTGATACAGATGGATTAAGCTATATAGAAAAAGCTATAAAATTTGGTTCTAAGTATCAAGAGACTGTAAACTCATCTCAAATAAATCTTTTTGGTGATGAAAGTCTAAATATATCATATAATTCTACTATTCCAGAGTGTGAGGAATGGATTAACCTTGAAAGATTAAAAAAGGAGCGAGAAGTGGTTGGTATATATATTTCAGCACATCCACTAGATGATTATATAAGAGAGTTAAATAATTTCACTTCTACTGCTTTGACTACATTAAATGATTTAAATAAATTAATAAATAAAGACTTTTATGTTGGAGGAATTATTAATGAAGTAGAGCATCTTCAATCTAAAACTGGAAATGGATTTGCTGTCTTTTCTTTTGAAGATTTTAATGATCAATATAAGTTTAGGATTTTCGGTGAAGAATATTTGAAATTTAAACATCTTTTGGAAGAAAATAAAATTCTTAGGTTGAGATTAAATGTCAGAGAAGGTTGGGTTAATAAAGAAACTGGAAGAGTTGGAGATCCAAGAATTCAATTTTTAAATATTGAATTACTGGATGGTATTATTAATTCTAATTCAAAAAAAATTACACTTAAGGTTGACTCCAAATCAATAAATAATGATGATATTCTTAAATTAAAATCTACACTTACAAAATATAAAGGATCTAGCCCAGTTTATTTTGATATTCATGATTCAAAAAATGAATTTAAGCTTAATATGATCTCGGAAGATACTAAGGTTAACATATCAAAAGAACTACTTTTATCACTAGAGGAAGATGAATTTTTATATAAATTAAATTAACTCAAATTGTTTTTCTTTGAAGAATAAATATTAGATTTGCTGCTTAAATTAAATATTATGGCATTAGAATTAAACGACTCAATTTTTGAAGAAAAAGTTTTAAAATCAGATAAACCAGTACTTGTTGATTTTTGGGCTGAATGGTGTGGTCCATGTAGGATGGTTGGTCCTATCATTGATGAATTAAGTAAAGATTTTGAAGGAAAGGCTGTTGTTGGAAAAATTGATGTTGATTCGAATCAAGAATTTGCTGCAAAGTACGGTGTCAGAAATATTCCTACTGTCCTATTATTTAAAGATGGAGAATTAGTTTCAAGACAAGTAGGAGTTGCTCCAAAAAAAACATATGAAGATGCAATTAATGCAGCTTTATAATTCAAAATAATTATATTTGCAACCGTTTTGGTCTGGTAGTTCAGTTGGTTAGAATATCTGCCTGTCACGCAGGGGGTCGCGGGTTCGAGTCCCGTCCAGACCGCTTAAAAAAGCTCTTCTAAAGAGCTTTTTTTTTAACTTGTTACAATGAAAAAAATAATCCTTCTAATATTTTTCTCCTCAAGTTTATTTTCTCAGATATCTAGTAAAAAAATTGATAAATGGATATCTAGTAATGATGATTTAAATGGAAGTGTTGTATCTATTGCAGTAAAAAGGATAGATAAGGAGAAAAAGATTGTTGGGTCAGGAATTGATACTTACATGACTCCAGCTTCAAATGTTAAAATTTCAACAGTGCTGGGTTCAATATATTATGGGGACTCTATACCAATTATAAATTATAAAGTTTTAAACGATACATTGAAAGTTTCACCAACAGGTTATCCATTGCTTTCACATCCAAAATATATAGATAAAGATTTAGCAAAATTTATAAAGGAATTTAAACATATAGTATATCATAATCCAAAAATTGATCTAAATAAATATGGACCAGGTTGGGCCTGGGATGATTATAATAGTTATTACCAAGCTGAACGATCAGAGATGCCGATTTATGGAAATGTGATACAAGTAATAAAAAATTCTAACGGAGAAATTGAGGTTACTCCTAACATTTATAAAATTATCTTTGATTTTGAACAAAAGAATAAAATACTCAGATCAGAAACAGAGAATAAATTTTTTATAAATCCTTCCTTAATAAAATTTGGAGATACAATATATTCTCCATTTATAACATCAATAAAAAATACCACTAGCTTACTTGAAAATGCTCTTGAAAAAACAGTTGAACTCAATAAGAATGAATTAAAAGATTACAATGTGCTTAACAGTAGCCAGGTTGATGATATATACTCTGCTATACTCAAAGATTCTGATAATTTAATTTCAGAAAGTATAGCTGCAAATATTTCTCTTCGATTAAATGACACTATTTCAGTAGATAAAGGGGTAAGATTAATTCAAAATATATCAAAACAAAAAGAATTATTTGATGGATCTGGGTTGTCAAGATATAATTTAGTCACACCTAAATCAGTAGTCTCATCTTTAAACGATATTTATAACTTAATTGGATTTGATAGAATAAAAAAGATATTTCCTGAGAACTATATAATTCAAAATGAAAAACATTTTGTTTGGGGAAAAACAGGGACTCTTAGAAATAATCACAACTATTCTGGCTATATAGTTACTGATAAAAACAGAAGATATATTTTTAGTATAATGATTAATCATTTTACTAATGATTTGAGTAAAATAAAAGGGGCAATAGTTGACTTTTTAACTTATTTAAAGTCAAATTCATAAAATTGATTAAATTTGCATGTTGTGTGTTGCTATAGGCAACTAAATAAGCTTTCCAATTGGGGGGCTTTTTTTATTCCTCTAATACTGGTTTGTCAATGTTTTCCATCTCTATACCAATAGAAGATCGATTTGAGGTTAACTTAGTTATATCCTTATCAATTTTTTTAAACTCTTTGTTTGTTACGTTGTATTGATTTACAACAGTGCTAATACTATTTCCAAGTTTTTCATGATACGTTAAGTAGGCATTTAAATGGTTTCCAAGTTTTTCAATATTCATTTGAATTTCATTAATTGACTCTTCAACTTTCATATTATTTAAGGCTTTATTTGTAACCTGAAGCATCGGGAATAAACTCATCGGTGATACAATCATTACCTTTTTTTGATATGCATACGATACAAGATCTCTTTGATTAATTTTTAGTGAACCTACCTTATTATTAAGAAGATCTTGATAGAGACCGTCAGCTGGAATGAACATATACGCATAGTCAACGGTGCCTTCGTTCGGCCTAATATATTTTGCAGTTTCATCAATTCTGTTTTTGATATCATTTTTGAATTTTTTCTCCAGATCATTTAATTTATCTGTATCTATCTCATCACTTTCTATCATTTTGTTATAGTTATCAAGAGAGAATTTAGCATCTATTGGTATAATAAAGTCTCCAACTTTAATTACTGCATCAACTGCCTCACCATTATTAAAAGAATACTGCATCTGGAAAAGCTCTGGAGGTAAAACATTGGCAAGTAAGTTTTCAAGTTGGATTTCTCCTAGAATACCTCTTTGTTTTTGATTTCCTAGAATTTTTTCAAGTGTTTTCATTTGATTAGCAAATGTCAATACTTGTTCATTTGTCCCCTTTATCTTTTCAAGTTCCTTTGTCAGCTTATTAATTGTTTCAGAAAAACGTACTTCCATATTTTTCTGATCTTGTTTTGAATCTTGTAGTTGTTTATTTAAGTTTTCAGCAGATGTTAATTTAAATGCTTCAATAAAAGATTCAAGCTTAGACTCAAGCTCTTTACTATTTTCTTGTGAGTTCTTATTAATTTGTTTTTTTATAAAAAAATAAAGCCCAAATATACATGCAGCAAGAATTATTGAAGTAAATAAATATTCCATTACCTAAATTTAATCAAAAGACAATTATTAAAATAGTATTTAAAAAAAAACCCTCAACAAAGAGGGTTTTTATAATAACAAAAGTTTTACTTACTGTGGAGCAGATTCAGGTTGATAATCGTAATAACCTGCCATTGGGTACATTACATGTGCATAAATGGTTCCTCCAAACATTACGTATGGCGCACCAGATGTAAAGTCAGTAGTCATCCCATCCAAAGTTGCAGGATCTGCAGGCATTCTCATTAGATGAGGACCTGACTCAATCCATTGACCTTCTGTAGATTCTTCCTCAGTCATTACACCGGCCATTGTATTATCTTCTCCCATATCTCCGTGTAACATCCATGCATATCCATCTTTATCCATAACAGGAACTTCTCCTGCAAAATATGCACCAATCCATTTGAAAACTTCTGCATCTCCACAAAGAGGCATTGCCTCATGAGCATCTACCCATCCATTCTCTGGATCAGATTGTCCTCTAGGATTTGCTGGTAAACAAGTCCATTCATTAGACCCTTCTCTTAGAAGGTTTCCTCCCATTGCAGGAGGACCATCATAAACTGTTGCATTAGCAGCAATATATGCTGGAGCAGCAGTGGAATATGCCCAGATCTGCCACTCTGCAGATGTATGAGGAGCATCCGGCTCACCAGTTGAACTTGCATTTTCAGCTGGCATTTCACAGCCAATAATTAAAGTTATTGCTAATAGTGAATATATATATTTCATAATATTTTTATTTTCAATAAATCTAAAGAAAAAGGGCCAAGAGACCAAAAAATAAGAAATGTATTATAAGAATATTTATGGAGACCATATACTCCTTTTTAATATTAGATTGATAAATGAAGTGAAATAAAACGGAGAAGATAAACCACCATAAATAATTTGAAAATGGAACTGGATGATTTGCAAACTCCCAATAATCAAGTTTAGGTGCACTAATCTCAATTAATAGATCTAACAGAATCATTATAGTCGACCCAGCTAGAACCCTTAACATAATTGACCTTGGGAAAACTTTATGAGCAAAGTTTCCAGTTAAAATTATCAATAAAACCCAATTAAAACCAATTACTATAGGTACATCAAATATCTTAATACCTAAATTGTCTCCATATTGATAGTCACCGAAAAAAATTGAAAAATTTACTCCTATAATCTCTACAGTCAATCCCAATAAAAAAATTAAAAACAATTTTATTAGGAACTTTTTATCAGTAGAGTTATTTATTACTAATAAAAATAAAGTCATTGTTAGGACATATGGTGAGGATGAAAGAAAGAACTCTTTTTGATCAGATAATATTCCAAAAAATCCACTAATATTTATTAGCCAAACAATAAAAATTGAAAAATTTCTCAATTCTTTATTATCAAGTAACTTTAACATATTAGTTTATTAAATCTGAAACAATTTTTGCTGAATTTAAACAAAGCGGTATTCCTCCACCAGGATGAACACTCCCACCACAAAAGTACAAGTTATTTATATTTTTTGAAAAATTAGGATGCCTAATAAAGGCAGATTGTAATGAGTTGCTCGAACTCCCATATAATGATCCAAATTTAGAAAGTGTCTCAGTCTCAATATCAATCGGAGTTAATATTTTTTCACCAACTATATTACTTTCAATATCAACTTCTAAAGTTGAATTTATCTTTTTAATAATATTATTTCTTAAGGTCTTTTTAATCTTTTTCCAATCTTGCCCGCTATCAAATGGAGAATTTATCAGTATAAACCAATTCTCACATCCAGGTGGTGCATCTTCTTTTACAATTTTTGATGTTGAGCAGATATATACAGTTGGGTCGTCATAAATTGATTTTTTATTGAATATATAATCGAACTCTTCTTTCTGGTTCCTACTAAATATTATATTATGGACATTAATTTTTGAGAAAGATTTATTCATATTCCAATAAAAAACAACTGCTGAGCTTGAGGGTTGGTAATTTTTGATGAAAAAAGGCTTTTTATATCCTTTTAAAAGTCTATCGTAGGTCAAGTTAATATCCATATTGGAGATTATGATATCTGCTTTATGATTTACTTTATTTATTGATACACCAACTGCAGACTTATTTTTAATTATAATACTATCAATCTGTGAATTAAAATAAAATTTCACACCAAGATCAATTGCCAGATTATATAAAGAGTATGAGATATCAGATATGCCTTTTTTTGGCATAAAAACTCCAAGGCCGTGCTCTAAATGTTGAATAATTGACATTATTCCAGAGGTCAAATATGGGCTTGATCCATTATAAGTTGCGAATCTATTGAATAATTGGATTAATTTTTCGTCTCTAAAATATCTTCTATTCAAAGAGTTTAAACTGATAAATATATTTAAATGCAGAAAATTTAAAATTGCTTTTACTGAATCCAGTGATAAGTATGTTGAAATTTTATGGAGTGATTTTTCTAAAAATATTTTTTTTACCAGATTGAATTTTTTCTTCGAATTAAGAATGTATTCTTCAATGTTGTTTTCCTGTTTATTAAACTTCTTATGAACTTCATTAATAAACTTTTGACTATCTGAATATGCATTAAAAATATGACCATCATCCCAAAAATATTTACAAGCTATGTCAAGCCTATCATACTTGAAATATTTATTAGTTTTTACCCCTGCATCTTCAAATATGTCTTCCACAAGATTTGGCATTGTAAATAACTTTGGCCCAAAATCATGTCTAAAATCACCGAGATAAAAATCACTTAGTTTTCCCCCTACATTCTTGTTCTTTTCATAGACCTCAACATTATATCCTTTAGACTTTAATCTAATTGAAGCAGCAAGACCAGCAATTCCTGAACCAATAATTATAACCTTCTTTTTCAATTGTATTCTTTTAGGGATAAAATATTAGATCTGACAAATAGTTCCTCTGAATACCATTTATCTTTTCTAGCTTTGTTTATTATTTTTATATGGTTTGTATCAGAGTATGCAAAATCTCTCATGATCTGCTCACTTTTCCAAATACTTATAGTTGCTTGCTCTATAATGGGAAGCTCACCTATACCTTTGTAAAATTCTGCTCCATTATGACTCTTTATGGATCTAGCAGCTAAAGAAGTATTAAAAAGAAAATTTATTAGCTTATTGAATTTTACTCTTGCTCTAGTTATCACCAAGATTTTGCCTCCATTATATGAACTAGCATTTTTAAAAGGGTTTATTCCATTCCAAGACCCTGTAAAACTGTAAGGATCAATCTTAATTTCAATTCGACTAGAGGATCTACTAATTATTTCATTTATAATACTATTCTTATTTATGAATTTCTTTCTAAAATGATCATTTTTCCAGGAGGTGATTATAACATAAGATGAAAAATCTGGAATTAAACTAAAACCATCCCTTGATCCAGTTCCAAAAAGTTTAATAAACTTTAGACCATTATCATTGATTAAGCTTTTATTGAATGTATAAGCACCCATTAGCTTAAACATCCAAAGCTTATTCTTTTTAAAATAAAATTGATCTATGTAATAGGTCAAGTTTTAAGATTTAGGAAATGAAATATACAAAAAAACCCTACATATGTAGGGTTTTTTGTGGTACCACCAGGAATCGAACCAGGGACACAAGGATTTTCAGTCCTTTGCTCTACCAACTGAGCTATGGTACCAAAAAGCAAAGGCAAATATATTAATTTTAAATAAAGCTCTATTCAAATGTTTCTGTAATTTTATAAAAAAATGAAGTATGAACTTGGTGATTGATATAGGTAATTCGAGAGTTAAATTATTTTTATTTAAAAATGACAAAATAACTTTTCGTAGCCTTTGTAATCATAATGAATTTATTAAAACACTACAAACTCTTCCATTCAGGGAAGAAATAATTAACGTTATCTCATCTACTGTTTCAGTAAACTATGATGATATAATTGAATTAAATTTTAAAAATTCAAATTATTTCAAATTGTCCAATAAAAATTTAAAACTACCTTTTCAAAATAATTACAAGACATTAAATTCACTAGGTCAAGATAGATTGGCCCTAGTTTCATCTGCAGTATCAAGTTATCCCCAAACGAATACTTTAATTATAGATATTGGCACTTGTATAACGTATGATTTCATAGATTCAAAAAATATATATCATGGAGGAGCAATTTCTCCAGGGTTTAATTTGAGGTATTCAAGTTTAAATGATCATACTTCAAATCTTCCTTTACTGGAGTTTAAAGAAATTGATACATTAATTGGATCGAATACAGAAGATTCTATACATTCTGGGATATACAATGGCATAATTGCAGAGATAAATTATCATATTGAAAAACTTTTTATTGATTATAATGATCTGAACGTGGTGATAACGGGTGGATCCTCAAAGTTTTTGTTAAATAGGATAAAAAATGCAATATTTGCGGACCAAGACTTTATAGCTGTTGGTCTTAATTACATTATAAACTACAATGAGAATAGATAAAGTAAACATCTTAAATTTTTTTCTATTTTTTTCAATTCTTGCTTTTTCTCAGAATAACACTAGATCTCCATATTCACTAAATGAGTTAGGGGAGATAAACTTTCTCGGTAATGTTTCTAGTGTTTCAATGGGTGGAGTTGAGTCATCTCTTGACTCAATAGAGTTTAATATTAACAATCCATCATCTCTAGCTAAGCTAAAAACCACAAATTATCAAATTGGAACTTTTTATAAATCTACTGGAATATCAAATGGTACTTTGACTGATAGATATAACTCTGCAAATATAAATTATGTTGCAATAGGAATACCAGTTAAGAATTTTGGTTTTGGTTTTGGTGTTTTACCATATTCTTCAACTGGATTTAGCCTTCAATCCTCAGAAAGTTATAATGATGTTAATTCTATTGAATCGCGTCTTTTTTATGCAGATGGAAATGTTAATCGAGCATTTTTATCCGCAGGTTTACCATTGACTAAAACTATTTCCATAGGAGCAACGATAAATTATAATTTTGGAAAATTTTCATACGAAATGTTCAACCAGTACGATGAGGTTAGCTATGGAATTTATTCAAATAGTAGTTCAGAAATAAGTGGCTTTAATTATAATCTTTCATCAAGTTTTACAATCCCACTTAACGATGAATTATTAATAAATTTGGTATATAATTACCACCCATCTAATAATCTTAAATCTTTTAATACTCAATCTATATTTACGACAACATCTTCTACAATAAATGTTGAATCACTAGGGGACTTTGTAGATATTGATTTAGAGAGTAGGCAACTTCAAAATACAAGCTTAAATATTCCTCAAAAATCTGTTTACTCTATAGGTCTAGAGAAAAAAAATAATTGGTTCGTTGGTGTTCAATATGAGGATAAATTATCCTCTTCATTTGAGAATAGATTCCTAGATATTAAAAACGTGTCTTACAGGGATTCAAAAGTATTATCTTTTGGAGGGTATTTAATACCAGATGCCACGTCTTTAACTAGTTACTGGAAAAGAGTTAAATACAGATTTGGCATTAAAAATGAAGAAAAAAGTATTATTGTAAATAATTTGCCTGTAAATCATTTTATTTTAAATTTGGGACTTGGTTTACCACTATCAGGTCTTTCTAAAGCAAATTTTGGTCTTGAATTTGGTAAAATAGGTAACGATAAAAACACTATTGAAGAAAGTTACTTTGCAATGAGGCTGGGTTTATCGTTAAACGATGTTTGGTTTATTAAGAGAAAATATAATTAATATTCTCCTTTAAAACATGATTGAAAGTACAAATAGATTTAGCATTAGAAATATAAGCTCCTTAATAGTCTTATTTTCAATATTACTCTCATTACCTGTTCACTCTCAAGTAAGTCAAGATCAGTGTAAAGAACTACTATCTATTTCTAATGAAGATGCAAAGATTAGAAATTATCAAGCTGCTTATGAGCCATGGAGAAAAGTTTTAGATAATTGTCCAAAACTTAGTGTTGCAACCTATCAAATTGGAGAAAGAATCCTTAAAGATTTTATTTCAAAGGCAAATTCAGATGAGGATAAATTAAAATATACAAATGATTTACTTGATCTATATGATAATTGGGCTTTAAATTTTCCATCGCGAAGAGGAGTAAATCAAATCGGTAAAATATTCAGTAGTAAGGGGCAAGCAATGCTTGATAATGGAATTGAGGATAAGTCTTTAATCTACAAAACTTTTGACTACGCATTTACAAACGATCCTAATAGTTTTACTAACCCAAAGTCATTAGCTTATTATTTTATTACAGGATATGATCTATTCAAAGCAGGTATAGATATCGAACTTGAAGATTTATTTGAAAAGTACGAAGAGTTGACTGAAAAGTTTCAACTTCTCCAAACCAATATTTCTAAAAATCTTGATTTAATTTTAAAGAAAGAAGAATCCGGTACTGCATTAACAGCTACTGAGCAGAGGAATAAAAAAAGATATAATACTAATACCAATGCTGTAGGTTCATATCTCCAGTTATTAGACCAAACTATTGCAAAGGAAGCTACATGTGAAATTTTAGTTCCCTTATATTCCAAGAACTTTGAAGAAAATAAAAACAATCCTCTTTGGATTAGAAGAGCTGCAGGGAGATTAGATGGTAAGGAATGTTCCAACGATCCATTGTTTGTGACTTTAGTAGAACAACTCCATAGTCTTGAACCATCTGCTGATTCTGCATACTATCTTGGAATTCTAAATGATAAAGATGGTAACGAAGAAGAGGCCCTAAAATATTACCAAGAGTCTGTTGCTCTTCAAACGGATAACTACAAAAAAGCAAACATACTGTATAAGATTGCAGTTAAATTTAGAAATGCTGGAAGAAGATCTTCAGCAAGAGATTATGCAGAGCAAGCATTATCTTATCAACCTTCTTTAGGGAGAGCATATCTTCTTATAGCTAATATGTATGCCGATAGTGCAAATGGCTGTGGTGATACACAATTTAATAAAAGAGCAGTTTTTTGGCTTGCTGCCCAGACTGCTCGAAAAGCAGGAAGAGTTGATGCTTCTTTAAAAAGAATCTCTGACAGAACTGTAGCAGCTTTTAATGGAAGAGCGCCTACTAAAACAGATATATTTACAGAGGGAAATCAAGGAACAACTATTTCGTTTTCTTGTTGGATTAGAAGGAGTGTTAAGGTACCAACCCTTTAAAATGAGACTTATTCTATTTGCACTTGTTTTTGCTACTTCATGTAATACAGATAGTCAAATAATAATTAACAAAGATGAAATTGTTCCACTAAGTATTGCTAACAATTTTACAATGACATATACTGACTCCACTATTACAAGATCATATGTTTCGGGGAAAACTCATTATGATTTTTCAAATACTGAACTTAATTACTCTGAATTCTTCGAAGATGTTGAACTTATAATATACGATGACGATAAAACATCAATAATTAAGTCTGATTATGCAATAATCTATAATTCACTCAGATTTATAGAGTTTAATGGAAATGTTGAAATAACAACTACTAATGAAGAGAGTTTAACCGCAAGTCAACTTTTTTATGATACCGAAAATGAGTGGTTATTTACTGAAGAAAAATTTCAATATTCTGATAAAACCAATAAAATAAATGCTAACAGACTTGATTCAAATAGAGACTTTACCGATCTTGTTACAGGTAATTTGACAGGCTCAATAAACGTATCAGACTAATGAAGAACTTCCTTATTTCAGAAATAATATATTGGGTAATTGCAGTTATCTCTTTATTTAGTGTAATTGAAAATTGGTCAATTAATAAAGATAGAGCATATATATTTTTAGGGTTTTGTATACTATCTGTTTTTATGGCTCTATTTAGAAGACATTTCAGAAAAAAATATTCAAACAAAGGATAAATGTTTATAATTTTTAGCCTTTTGTTATCAGCTTTTTTCTCAGGAATGGAAATAGCTTATGTTTCCTCAAACAGATTAGACCTCGAAATTGAAAAAAATAAATCTGGTTTAATACCAAAAATTCTTTCAATTATTACTCAAAATCCATCCAGATTTATTGCTACAATGTTAATCGGAAATAATTTTGTTCTTGTTATTTATGGAATTTTCATGGGACAGTATATTATGGATAATATACCATTTGTTTTGTTGGACTCTTTAAATGAATTCACTTTAGTTCTTATTCAGACTTTAATTTCAACTTTTCTTATTCTTATAGCTGCTGAGTTTATTCCAAAAGTTTTATTTCAAATTTATTCTAATATGTCAATGAAGATTTTTGCAATACCTGCATATTTCTTTTATTTATTACTATATCCAATTACAAGTTTAGTGACAATTATCTCTAATTTTATTCTTAAGACCTTCTTTAAGGTAAGCCCCGATGAGTCTAAAATTTCATTTTCAAAACTAGAACTGGAAAGCTATATAGAAAATGAGATTGAGAATTCTGATGAAAACTTAGATACAGAAATCGAAATTTTTCAAAATGCATTGGAGTTGTCTGAAATTAAAGCAAGAGATGTTATGGTCCCTAGAGCTGAGATTATTGCTGTAGATAGTTCAATTCAGATTCAAAAAGTCAAAAAGATTTTTGAAGAAACAGGTCTTTCAAAGATTCCTGTATTTGATGATTCTATTGATAATATTATTGGTTATGTTCATTCTTTTGACTTTTTAAAAAAACCATCTGACATAAGCAACTTAATAATTCCAGTTGAGTTCGTTCCTGAGCCTATGTTGGTTAATGATATTCTAGAGCAGCTCACTAGACAACGAAAAAGTATCGCAGTTGTAATTGATGAATATGGGGGAACATCCGGAATTATTACAGTAGAGGATATAGTCGAAGAGCTATTTGGTGAAATTGAGGATGAACATGATAATTATGATTATTATGAAAAGAAAATATCAGATAATTTATATGAGTTTTCTGCTAGATTAGAAATAGATTATCTTAATAAATCTCATAACCTTAACTTACCAGAGAGTGAATCATATGATACATTAGGTGGATTAATTGTATTTAATGAAGAGTATATTCCAAATGTTGATGATGAAATAAAAGTTGGAGAATATTCTATAAAAATTATTGAGGCAACTTCGTCTAAAATTGAAAAAGTGCTATTAAAAAAAATTGAGATAGAATAGCATAAATTAATACTTAGTTGTATTTTCGAAAATTATTTAGATTATGGCAATTCTTGGACAAATTAGAAAAAGATCAATCTTCCTTATAATAGTAATTGGTATGGCTTTGTTTGCCTTTGTCATATCTGGCGTTTTTACATCTAACGGAGGCTTCAGCTCTAATCAGCCAGTAGGTGAAATTAATGGAGAGGAGATTGACTACGAAATGTTTAATTTAATGGTTGAGCAAGCACAAACAGTCTATGGATTAAATACTACACAAGCCGTTAATGTTGCATGGGATCAGGGAATTAAAAATCAGGCTTTAAACCAAGAACTTGATAAATTAGGTATAGATGCTGGTAAGAACCAATTAGAACTAATACTTTCACGTGATGAATCAATAATTCTAAATCCATTATTTCAAAATGAAATAGGTCTTTTTGACTTCAATAAATTTTCAACTTATATATCTCAACTAAAAACATCAAATCCGTCAGTTTATAATTCGTGGAAAATTCAAGAGGAAAATATTATTTCTCTAGCTAAACAAAATATATACTTTGATTTAATAAAATCAAGTGTAATGTTCACTAATGTTGAGTCTAAAATTCAATATCATCTTGAAAATGATAAAGTTAATATTCAGTACCTTAGAATACCTTATGATTCTGTACCAGACTCAATCATAAATATAAAGGATTCTGAAATCCTATCATATATCAAAAAACACAGAGATAAATATGAAATCGAAGAATCAAAAGAGATTGAATATATATTTATTCCAGATGTAGCGTCTGCTTTAGACGAAGATAATATCAGAATAAATCTTGAACAATTAAGGTCTGGATTTAATCAATTAAATCGAGTCACAAATTCTACCGAATTTATCGAGGGGTTTGATACAGTTAAAAATTACTCTGAATTTATTGATATTTACTCAGAAGTTAGTTGGGATTCAATATACAGAACAAAGCAAGAGCTATCCAGCAATTTTTCTGATATACTCTTTGGTCTTAGGGAAGGACAAGTATTTGGTCCATACAAGGATGGTAATTTTTATAAAATTTCAAGAATGATTGACAAAAAGAGAGAGGATAATCTTAATAAAGTTCTTATTGCAGATGTTGTGAAAGAAATCATTCCTTCAAATGAATCATCCAATGAAAATTACAGAAAAGCTTCTCAAGCTGAATTTGATGCTAACAATAATCTAGCACTAAATTATAGTGACGCAAATCTAGTTATTAACGAATTTGAATCTTTTGAGAACTTTGATGAAGGATTACCAAGTATTAATAATTCTAGACAAGTAATTAAATGGATATATGAGAAAGGCTCAAGGGTAGGTGATGTAAAAAGATTTGATCTAACGGATGGTTATATTGTTGCAAAAATCACAGATTTAAATAATAAAAGACTGCCATCAATAGAAGACATCAGGGATGAAATTTCTCAAATTTTATCTCGCAATAAAAAATTTAAATATCTAAGTGATAAATACAAAAAAAACGTAAATATTGACAATATTGCTGAAGAATTCAGCTTAGAAATTGAAAATGCATCTGCTGTAACACAATATGATCCTATACTTGTAGGTGCTGGTGTTGAACCCTACATAATTGGTTCTTCATTTTCTCTTGACAAAGATGAGGTTTCAGATTTACTCAAAGGAAACAGCGGAGTATTCATTGTAAAATTATTATCAAAAGATTTCGCAACTGAAGTTGATTTAGTTCAGGAAATTTCAAACTCTTTAACTAACCAAGAACTTCAAAGGATTGCAACTCTAATAATTGAAGTTATAGAGTCAAAAGCTGAAATTGTTGATAATAGAAGCTTTTACTATTGATTCATTATTAGCTCGTTGTATTTAAAAATATCATTATAGCCTTTATTTCTAAAATAATCTGTAGTCAATTCACTTGATGATGCGAGGATGAAGTCACCACCCCACGCTCCTAAGCTTTTAATTTCCCCTTTAAAATCACTGAATAATATATTTTTTATAGTTTCTCTTGCTGTTAATTTGGATATGATATCTTCATGCTCTTTTATCAGAGAATTAAATTCTATTTGATTATTACATGAAATAATTTGACTAGTAATATTAGAAATCTCCTCAATATACATATTTTGATTTTTGATATTTTTAAATTTTTTTATTTCTTCTAATGAGTTTTTCTTTTTATTTAGGTATACCAAATATAATTTATCCTTAAAAGGAGGATCAAAATTTACTTTTTTTACTGTTCTTTTATTTCTATGAATCTTATATAATAGTGATGTATTTGACTTAGCACATGCAATATCATAACCACTTCCATTAAATATCTTATCATTTAAATAATAGGGATCAATTTTGGCAAACTCTGCTAAATTATTAATAAGAGTTGATGAAGAACCTAGCCCCCAATTTTTATTAAATGTCAATTTTGTTATTATTTCAGATCCATTTAATTTTAAAAAGTCAGTATTTATACTTCTAATACAAGTAATTATTTTTTTTAATCTATCTGACATTTTATCAGAAGATGAAAAAATAACTTCGAGATTATCTTTATCGAATTCGCAATTAAACCAAATCTTTTCATTATTATCATAGCTAATCCACTTAATCTTGTTTGATGGATTATTTTTGACTTTTAAATGTTGTCCATAGATTGTTGGAAGAGCTAAACTAAGTGCTCCATTTAGAACAACATATTCTCCAGTTAGTAGAAGTTTCCCATTACTATAGAATTCCATCTATTTATTTAATTTAAGAAATTGATTTACTGAGCTACTATTTATTTCTTTATTAAAGAAATATGTTTTTGCCTTTCTAATCTGCTCTTCACTTGCATTATTCTTTATAAGTAGATTAATTAAATGCATTTTCATGTGTCCTTCTTGAATTCCTGATGTAATTAAGGATTTGACTGCAGCAAAATTTTGAGCTAGTCCAACAGAAGCAATAATGCACATCAGATCTTTAGAGGATGGATTATCTAAAATTTGTAATGAAAGTTTTACAAGTGGGTGTAGATCTGTGATTCCTCCAACTGTGCCAACAGATAAAGGAATTTTGAGGCTTAGTCTAAATTTATTACCAGAGATTGAACACTCAGATAAACTCTGATATTTAGAGTTTGATGATGCATAAGCGTGTATACCAGCTTCTACTGCTCTAAAATCATTTCCTGTGGCAATTAAAATTGCATCTATTCCATTCATAATTCCTTTATTATGTGTGACAGCTCTACTTATATCAATCTTAGCAATGTCAAAGGCATATTTCATTTTTTCTGCAAACTCTTTAGGCTCTATATTTGCAATATCAACTAAATCATTAATATCACATTCTGCATAAGACTCAACAATACAATCAGGTGTATAATTTGATAATATTGACATTATTATGTTGATACAATAATTATTTTTTTTAAAGTACTCATCAGACAGCTCTTTTATTTTTTTTGACATTGATTCAAGACATGAATTAATAAAATTTGCACCCATTGAATCTGAAGTATTAAAATCAACAGATAATTGAAAATAGTTTTTTAGTTCACCTGTTTTATCAATTAGTTTAATAGAAGATATTCCACCACCTCTCTTTTTCATATTCTTTGCAATGATATCTGTAGATTTTAGGATTTCTTTTTTATTAATTTTAATAAATTCTTCAAGAATATTTTTATCACCATCAAATGAAAAATGTATTTGCCCCTTTTTTGTAAAGCTCTTAACTTCGGTTTTAAATCCTCCTTTATCAAACCAAAATTTAGCTGCATTAGATAAAGCTGCAACAACGGAGCTTTCTTCTGTTACTAGTGGTATAGTATAAATTTTATCATTAATTAAAAAATTTGGGGAAACAGAATATGGAAGATAAAAATTAGAGATACTATTTTCAGAAAATGAATCATGTATTGCCTGAATATCCTTGTTAGAATTTAAATATTTATCAAGTATTAATTTAACTTGATGTGAATTATCAAGAATATTTTTTTTTAACCAATCAATCTTTTCAGCCCTTGAAAGTTTTGAAAAACCAATTATTTTATTTGGCATAATTTTCTTTTCTTTATGTAAATATAAGTGAAATCAAAATCAATATAATTTAAGCTATCATTCAATGAATAATATTAATCTATTTAATGGAGACGAAATAAATCAGAAAACAATTCTTGGTCATCCGTCTGGTCTTTTTACACTTTTTTTTACAGAAATGTGGGAAAGGTTTTCATATTATGGAATGAGGGCAATCTTAGTGTTATTCCTAATCTCTTCAATAGATAATGAAGGCTGGGGTTGGGAAAGGTCTGAGGCTTTGGAATTATATGCATTATATACTGGACTTGTCTATGTTACACCAATTTTTGGCGGATTAATTGCAGATAGACTTATTGGATATAGGAAATCTATCGTTGCTGGAGCATTTTTGATGACCCTTGGACATGCAGCTATGGCTCTTGAGGTTTTCTATGATTTCTATTTATACATTGGATTAGCTTTACTGATATTAGGTAACGGTCTTTTTAAACCAAATATTAGCTCAATAGTCGGTCAAATGTATAAAGATGAAGGTAAACTAAAAGATGGAGCGTATACAATTTTCTATATGGGAATTAATGCTGGAGCCTTTCTTGGAATACTTCTATGTGGTTACATAGGTGAAAATGTAAATTGGCATTATGGATTTGGATTGGCTGGTATTTTTATGTTATTTGGAATGCTCCAATTTCATTTCGGTCAAAACATATTTGGAGATGTTGGCTTGAGACCAAAAGAATCAAAAAAAATTGAAGAAAAAGATAATAATGTTCAGACCTCAAGAAAAGTTACTATCGATAGGCTTCTTGTAATTGTAATTCTTTCATTTGTGACTATATTTTTTTGGTGGGGATTTGAACAAGCAGGAGGAAGTATGACAATCTTTGCAAGTGATTACACAGCAAGAGGACTGGAGGGGACAGGCGCCCTAATATTTAAAATAGTTAATACACTCTTAACTATTGTCCCAATGATTATTCTAACAATAATTCTTTATCTACTTTTTAAAAATACTTTTGAAAAGTATGCAGTTTCAAATATTTTTCTAGCTTCGAGTTTTGTCATTATTTGGGGAATAGTGATTTGGATGTTATCAAGAGAGTTTCTTGAGGATGCAACAGAAGTGCCTGCCTCTTGGTTTGCAATATTAAATTCTTTTTTTATAATTGTTTTTGCACCAATTTTTTCTAAAATATGGCAATCAAAATATAATCCAACCGGACCAATAAAATTTGGCTTAGGTTTAATTTTAATGGCAACAGGGTTTGCAATTTTATCTTATGGATCTATTGATATCCCTCTTGGAGCTTCTAAAGCTTCTCAAAGCATGATATTCCTAATTTTAGCTTATTTATTTCATACACTCGGCGAGTTATGTGTTTCTCCCGTAGGGTTATCTTATGTAAGTAAATTAGCTCCAAAAAAAATTGTTGGATTTATGTTTGCTATTTGGCTTCTATCTAGTGCAATAGCCAATTTTTTTGCTGGAATAACTGGTAGTTATATCGATCCTATTGTTGAAGACTATGGAATGGCAGTCTTCTTTTTAATTTTTGCAATTATACCTACTATTGTAGGTTTGTTAATGATTTTTTCAAACAAAAAAATTGTTAGAATGATGCACGGGATTAACTAAATATTGATGAAGCAATTTTCTTAGTTGTATCTTTAACAGACAACAGATCATATATTTTAGAATACTCTTGAATAATTTTTAATCTTTTTTCTTCTTTGCAAAGTTTATTAAATTCATAACTAAGATTCTGCTTGTTGAGATCATCTTGAATAAGTTCTTTAATAATATCCTTTTCTAATATAATATTGACTAAAGATATATGTCTAATTTTAACAAATAATTTACCTACAAAGAAGCTAAGAAAACTTGTTTTATAGCATACTATTTGAGGTACCTTAAAAAGAGAGCACTCTAACGAAGCTGTTCCGCTTGTAACAATAGCTGCAAAAGAATTGGTTAATAGGTCATATGTTTTATTATATACTATAAATAAATTCGGATGAGAACCTAGGTCATATAACTTTGGATTAACATTATTTACACCGGCAATTATAAAATTATAATCAGGATAACTACTAATTATTGATAAAAAAATTGGCAGCATAGTTTTGACTTCCTGAATTCGACTACCTGGTAAAAAAGCTACAACTGGCTTGTCACTAGGAATATTATTTTCTTTAAAAAAACTAGTATTTGATTTATATGAATTAATAACTTCAATTAAAGGATGACCAAAATAAAATGTTTCCATTTTATGCTTCTCTGAATAGTACTTCTTCTCAAAAGGAAAAATTACAAATAGCTTATCGATACTTTTTTTTATATTTTTAATTCTTCCTTCTTTCCAAGCCCATATTTGAGGACTTATATAATAGTAGTTTTTAAATCCTTTTTTTTTAGCCCAGTCACAAATCCTTAGGTTAAAGCCCGGATAGTCAATATAAATTATTTTATCAGGATTAAATTCAATTATATCTCTTTTGCAGAGACTAATATTACTAAAGATTTTGTAAAGGTTCATGATTACCTCATAAAACCCCATAAATGCAAGTTCCCTTATATGCTTGACAATAGTTCCTCCACTTAAAATCATTTTATCTCCACCCCAGAATCTAATTTTAGCATTTTTATCTAGAGACTTTATCTCAGTGATTAAACGAGAACCATATAAGTCTCCTGACGCTTCTCCAACAATTATGTAATATTTCATTTAAAATCCCACTGGTTTAGACCCTTAATTGCATGGTGTGCAGTTAAGTCAAATTTGACCGGTACAATTGAAATAAAATTATTATTTAGAGCCCACTCGTCGGTATCTTCTCCCAGATCTTCATTAATAAACTTGCCAGTTAACCAATAGTATTCTTGACCAAGAGGATTTTTTCTTTTATCAAACTCCTCAATCCAATATGCCATTGCTTGTCTACAAATTTTAACTCCTTTAATATCAGATTTCCTTACTGATGGAATATTAACATTTAATACAACTCCTTTTGGAATTCCATTATTTAGTGCATTTAACGTAATCATACTAATAAAATTTTTAGATTGTTCAAAATCTGCATTCCATCTATAATCTAAAAGAGAAAAACCTATAGCAGGAACTCCTTCAATTCCAGCCTCAATTGCAGCACTCATAGTGCCTGAATATATAACATTAATCGATGAGTTTGAACCATGATTAATTCCAGACACACATAAATCAGGTTTTCTGGGCATTAACTCATTAATGGCTAATTTTACACAATCGGCAGGGGTTCCTGAACAACTATACTCAGTAATCTCAGAATCTTTTGGAGTAATTCTGGATGAATGTAATGTTGAGTTTATTGTTATAGCATGTCCCATTCCTGATTGTGGGCTATCTGGTGCAACAACGACAATATCGCCTATATCTTTCATTATAGATATTAAAGTTCTTATTCCAGGAGCATTTATGCCATCATCATTTGTGACTAAAATAAGTGGTCTTTCCATTTATAACTATTTCATGTAAAGATATGAAAACGTTTTACTCTTTTAACTTTAACATAAACTTTGCTGTTATTAGGTTTACCTTAATTTTTTTTCATTTATTTTAGCATAATGATCTTACGAATATTTGGATTAATTGTATCAGGTATAATCTCACTTGTAATTTATTTTGAAGTTTCTAACTTCAAATTTTCAAGTGATGAACCCAATAAAGATAGATTGCTTATTGATCTTGTCTCTTATGTATTAGATAAATTACATTATAATCCTAAAATAATTAATGATGATTTTTCATTAAAAGTATTCGATGATTTCATTGATGCTGTTGACTCACAGAAAAGATTTTTTCTAGAATCTGATATTCAGATTTTATCAGAGTATAAATTACTTATTGATGATCAAATAAATTCATCTGATATTACTTTTTTCAATGTCACATTCGACATATTAAAAAAAAGAATCTCTGATGTTGAAGGTTTCTATGAGGCAATCTTAAATCAACCATTTGATTTTAATGTAGACGAAGATATAAATCTTGACTATGAGAATTTGTCATATGCTTCAAACATAGATGAATTAAGAAATCTTTGGAGGAAAAGGTTAAAATTGTCAACACTTGATGCTTTTGCCTCAAAAAAAGAAATAAACGAAGATAAAATTGATCAAGAAGAAAATCAATTGAAATCAGATGAAGAAATTGAAAAAGAATCTAGATTATCAACTAAAGAAAACCTCAAAGATTTTTTTCAATTTAATAGCGAGTTGGAAAGAACTGACTGGTTTTCTCTTTATTTAAATTCCATTGTAACTCAATATGACCCGCATACTACTTATTTAGCTCCAGAGGCTAAAGAGGTTTTTGATCAAAATATTTCAGGTAAGTTTCAGGGTATTGGTGCAAGGTTATCAAAAAGAAAACAACAAGTTGAAATTGTAGAAGTAATTATTGGTGGGCCAGTTTGGAGAGATAACCTTTTAAATGTTGGAGATATAATAATCTCAGTTGCTCAGTCTGAAGATGAAGAGCCTACAGAAATATCATTAATGAAATTAAGTGATGCTACTGATTTGATAAAAGGTGAAAAAGGCACAAATGTATATTTAACTGTTAAAAGAGTAGATGGAGGTATAGAGCAAATAGTTGTGACTAGAGATATAGTTGAACTTGAAGAGACATATGCAAAATCCTCAATAATTAAGGACGAAAGCTCAAAATATGGTCTAATTAATCTACCGAGATTTTATGTTGATTTTGACGACTATGGCGAAAGAAATGCAGCAACCGATTTAAAAAAAGAAATCTTAAATCTTAAATCAAAAGGCATAAATGGATTAATTTTAGATTTGAGAAATAATGGAGGAGGATCTTTAAAAACTGTAGTTGATATTACTGGCTTTTTTATTGAAAAGGGTCCAGTTGTTCAAGTTAAAAGCATTGGAGGTAGAAGGGAAATTTTGAGAGATAATGATCCTTCAATTATTTGGGATGGTCCACTAGTAGTTCTAGTAAATGAATTTTCTGCCTCTGCTTCTGAAATCTTAGCAGCAGCTTTACAAGATTATAATAGAGCTATAATACTTGGAAGTAACCAAACTTATGGTAAGGGAACTGTTCAAAATATTATTGATCTAAATAATGTTATTTCAGGAAGTACATATGGTGACTTAGGTTCTCTAAAAATTACTACTGATAAATTTTACAGGGTAAATGGTGGTTCAACTCAACTTGAAGGAGTTAAAAGTGATATAACATTTCCAAACAGATACTCTTATATTGATATAGGTGAAAGAGATCTTGAAAATCCATTAAATTGGGATAAGATTGACCCAGCTAGATATAATAGTTTGGATAAAATGTTTAATTATTCAAAGTTAATCTCAAATAGTAATGAAAGAATTCGAAATAGTGAGTTTTTCTCATTAATTGATGAGCATGCCTCTTGGGTTAGATCACAACAAGATGATAAAACTATATCTTTAGAATACAATACATATAAAAACGACCTAGATATGTCAAAGTTGCAAAATGATAAATTGAAAATAATTGATAATTTCAAATCAACATATAATTTTCAATGGAATTTTGTTGATGAATTGGATGATAGCTCATATAATAATGATATGAAAGAAATAAGAGACAGGTGGATTGAATCACTTCAAAAGGATATATATGTTAATGAGGCGATGAATCTACTTAAAGATTTATCCAATTTGAATTCAAATCAAATTCTATCTCAACTAAATATAGACTAGTCTTCTTTTAATCTACTGGAATCAAAATTTATATATACAAAGAACATTAAGCTAAAAATAAGTAAGCTTGATCCTCCATAGCTTATAAACGGTAATGGAATACCAATTGAGGGAATCAGCCCAATAGACATTCCTACATTTATAAAAAAGTGAAAGAAAATTAGGCTTGCAAAGCAATAGGAATAAATACGTCTAAAATGGTTCGGCTGCTTTTCTGCTCTAGATATAAGTCTGATTATAAGAATAGAAAATAGTAAAATGGTAAGAGAAGTACCCATAAAACCCCATTCCTCTCCTATTGTACTAAAAATAAAGTCAGTATGCTGTCTTGGAACAAAATTTCCTTTAGTTTGAGTACCCTCTAAAAAACCAGTACCAAAAAGCCCACCATTAGTTATTGCAATTTTAGATTGATTAATATTATACCCAATTCCACTAGTATCTATCTCTTTTCCGAGAACTAAATTTATTCTAT
>ENA-OSEY01000482-OSEY01000482.1-marine-metagenome-genome-assembly--contig:-NODE-482-length-29265-cov-4.487803_pt1 | contig 29265 bp, 29 predicted proteins | sample MGYA00248465_ERZ534230 | MGnify/ENA primary metagenome ERZ534230 (study PRJEB26409, sample SAMN06344110) | marine metagenome | isolation source: Sea water from surface | place: Atlantic Ocean:Southern...
ACGACACAGGCTGTGTCAGAAGGACTATATGCATTTCAGCGCATGGCAGCATGGCGATTCCGGGAGGACTCGAACCCCCAACCTGCTGATTAGAAGTCAGCTGCTCTATCCAGTTGAGCTACGGAACCATCTGCCATGCGGCGGCCGGCGACGGCGCCGACCGAACAAGCGCGTTGTGCCTGATCCGGTGCGAAAAGTCCAACAAAAGCCAGTCTGCCAAGCCGGGCAGACGATGCCGTCTAGTGCGTCCAGGCCCCGTTGCGGGTAAAGGCGAAATTGTCGGCATAGGCCTTCGGCTTGACGCGGCGCTGCTTCGGCTCGGTGACCTGGTACTCGATCCCCCGCGCCTCGGCATAGGCGATGGCGCTGTCCTTGTCGGGGAAACGGACACGAACCTGCCGTGCCGTGTCGGCGGATGACTGCCAGCCCATCAGCGGGTCCGGGCGTACAACCGCACTGCGCGGATATTCAAGAACCCAGGCATTGCCGCGGGTCACCTGCGCCTTGCGGCCGGATTGCATGGATGTCTTGCAAGGCTTGTAGATGCGTGCGCGTGCCATGAACTCTACCCCCGAATCATGCACCGTTGGACTGCCCCTTTTTATCGAATGGCAGCGCCGGATTGCAACAGGCTTTTCACGCCACCAGCCGCAGAGCTTTGGCCGCGCCAAATCTTCAATGATAAGAGAGGGATGGTCGGAGTGGAGAGATTCGAACTCCCGACCCTCTGGTCCCAAACCAGATGCGCTACCAGGCTGCGCTACACTCCGACGTAAATAGTTTTAAACATCAATTTTATAGATTATTCAAGTATTTTGTTAGTTTATATTTATAATTCTTGAGTGATCGTACAAATTAAATTTCTTGGATGAACCGGCAATGAGTTCTAAAACATACTTTGATGGTTTTAAAGATTGAATATTATCTAAAGAATAAGGAATAGTATTTTCTTGAACATTTATAAAATAGCCATTTTTATCAAAAAAAATGATATCTAGTGACGATGGTGTATTTTTCATCCAAAAATTTCTGTAAGCTTCGTCATTCCAAATAAAAAGCATCCCTGTTCCCTCAGGAATGTCTGTTCTGCCCATAAAACCTAATGATCTAAGTTTATCATTATCAGCCACTTCAACCGTAAATTTTTTAAGCTCATTATCTGAATTAGAAATTAATAATTCTTTCTTTAGAAACTCTGCAGAAGAACATAAAGAATAAAGAAAAAATAATATAAAACTCAATAAAAATAATGGCTTACTGCTCATTATGATATCGTTTTATTAAGCTCTCTATTGTTAATCCTTGTATCAAAATTGAAAATACAACAACTGCGTAAGTCGCCGTTAAAATTATTGGTTTTATATCACTTTCAGGAAGAGAGAGTGCAAGTGCAATAGATATGCCTCCTCTCAAGCCTGCCCAAGTCAAAATAAGAATTTCACCCTTCTCTTTCGCTATTATTGGATTTAGTAGATTTAATGGTAATGAAACAGCAATTAATCTTGCTAGTACTGCGACAATTACGCAAATAATGCTTAAGCTTAGGATATTAAGTTCTGCTGACAATACAATAACTTCAAAGCCTATGAGAACAAATAATGCTGCATTTAATATTTCATCAATTAAGTGCCAAAAATCTGTAACATGTTCTCTTGTTTTTTCACTCATTGCGAATTGCCTTCCAGTGTTTCCAATAAATACACCTGCAACAACCATAGCAATTGGACCTGAAATATGTAGATTTAAAGCAATAGAATACGCGCCCATGACAAGCGCTAAAGTAGCAATTACCTCTAATACGTAGTCGTCCATAGACCTTAAAAGCAAGAAAGTTAGATAACCAGCCACAATACCAAGTAAAGCGCCTCCAAATGCTTCTTTAACAAATAGACCTAAAATAGCATTTGCATCCATTGCTCCGTGCCCGCCGTGACCTGTAGAACTGCCAAATGCTATAGTGAGAAGGACTGAAAAAATAACTACAGCTACTCCATCGTTAAAAAGGCTTTCCCCTCCAATAATTGCTTCAAGTCTTTTTGGTACTTTTAATCTTTTTAGAAGACCTAAGACTGCAACTGGATCAGTTGGAGTGACAATTACCCCAAAAATTAAGCAATAAATATATTCGATGTTAAAGCCAAATAACTGAGTTAAATAATAAAAACATGTCCCATTGATAAAAGTTGATAATATAACTCCAAAAGTTGCGAGAATTGAAACATGCAATTTTGCCTTCATTAGGTTATTCAAGTCAACATGTAAAGCCCCTGCAAAAAGAAGAAAGCTTAGCATCCCATTCATTAGAGTTCGATTGAAATCAATTGCATCCAACCAGTTCTTAATAGTTTCTGACATTTGAAGAGATGGAACCACAGCTTCGATTAAAAGAACGCCTAAGCCAGATATAAGAGCAATTAAAACCAAACCAACAGTAAGAGGTAACTTTAAGTATTTATGATTTAAAAAACCAAATATAGAAACAAAAACTAATATAATTGCAGGAAGCTCAAGCATATTGACCTCTTTAAGGGTTTAAAATTTCTCTTAAATTATATTATATTTTAGTAAAATAAAAATAAATTTTATTTAAATATGTTAGTGTTGATTTAAATTTGAAAAATATATAAAAATAAACAAAAATTTAATTGATATTTTAATTCTCATTAATGATTATAAAAGCCCTCTTATTATTTGTATTTTATTTTGTGATATGGTTGCTTTTATCTGGTCATTATGACCCTCTTCTTCTAACATTAGGAGTTCTAAGTTGCATTACCTGTTTGTATGTAACGTGGAAGGCTAAATTTATTGATGAGGAAGGTTTGCCTTTACATCTTTTGATTAGATTACCAATTTATACTCTATGGCTCTTTAAAGAAATTATTAAAGCAAATATTGATACAGCTAAAATAATTATTATTAATAATCCAGATCCTCAAAACTTTAGGGTCAAATCTTCCCAAAAGACTGAAGCTGGCAAGGTTACTTATGCAAATTCTATTACGCTAACCCCAGGGACAGTTACAACAGTACTCGATGGAGACATTTTAGAGGTTCACGCTTTATCTTCAGATATGGCTGATGATGTCAAAAGTGGCGCAATGGATAAAAAAGTATCATGGTTAGAAGGAAATAAGAATGTTTGAGCTGAGTCTGTTAATATGCGGCTTAGCTGTTATTCTATGCCTTTGGAGAGTTGCGCTTGGACCAACAGCCTATGATCGTATACTGGCTGTTAATGCTGTTGGCAGTCTAGTTATAATAGGAATAACTCTGCATGGGTTCTTTATGGGAAGACCAGAGTTTATCGATATTGCAATTCTTTATGCCTTAATCAATTTCATTGGAACAATCGCAATATTAAAATTGTTTAGTGAAAATAAAAACAAGAAAAACTAAGATGGATACATTAATAAATTTAATTTCATTTATATTTATTTTTATTGGATCAATTACTATTTTAATCGGCAGCTTAGGACTATTAAGATTGCCTGACGTTTTTTCAAGAATTCACGCAGTAGGAATGATTGACACTGCTGGAATTGGTTTTATAATTTTTGGGCTTCTTATATACTCTGGATTTTCTATTGTTTCTATAAAGCTTTTAATTTTAGGTTTTGTTTTAATATTCACTAGCCCTATTTCTGGTCATGCTGTTGCTATTTCTGCTAAAAAAACTGGTTTAGAACCAATAACAAAAAAATCAGTTTATAACTCAAAGAAGGAAAATAATGGCTGAATTTTTAATAAATGGTTTTCTTATTTTTTTGTTAGCGATTATTGCCGTAGTAGCTATACGAAGTATTAAAATTTTTTCAACAGTAATGCTTGCAGGAGCCTATTCACTTATTTGCGCAATTATTTTTGTTAGTTTAGATGCTGTTGATGTTGCTTTTACTGAAGCTGCGGTAGGTGCCGGATTATCTACTGTTCTTTATATTGCTGCAATGAGGCATCTCCCTAAAAGAGAGAAAGTTGTTAATGATAATACCATATTTGCTTTAATAGTTTGTTTTGGTGTTGGATGCTTACTTATTTGGGCAAGTTTTGATCTACCTGTTATTGGAGATCCAATGGCTCCTATTCATCAGCACGTTGGACCTTACTATATATCAAATACTAAACCAGACATGGGAATACCAAATTTAGTAACTGGTGTGCTGGCAAGTTACAGAGGCTACGATACTCTTGGAGAAACAGTTGTTATTTTTACAGCTGGTCTTGGTGTTTTGTTATTGCTAGGTGATGGTAAAAATAGAGATAAAAATGAATGATGATCCAATTTTAAGAGTGTGCACTAAAATTATTGTGGGACCAATCATTCTATTTGGTTTATATGTCCAGTTTCATGGAGATTATGGTCCTGGCGGTGGTTTTCAAGCAGGAGTAATTGTAGCTGCTGGTTTTATCTTGCATTCTCTTATATTTGGATTGAAAGAAGGAAGAAAACTGATTTCAGAAAAATTAAATTTATTTATAATGATATTGGGCGTAATTTTATATGGTGGGGTTGGTTTAGTTTCCATTTATTATGATGCTGAATACTTAAATTATAGCATTCTCGCTCACGACACTAAACATGGACAACATATTGGTATTTTATTAATTGAATTTGGTGTCGGATTAACTGTTGCTGGAGTTATGCTCATACTTTTTCATTTATTTTCATCATGGCAAGGTAAAGATAAATGATACACGGTATACTTGGAATTTGGAATTACTGGATAGTCATTATTTTAATGATGACAGGTTTGTTTATAGTTATTTCAAGACACAATCTCGTCAAAAAGATGGTTGGATTAACAATTTTTCAAACAAGTGTTTTTTTGTTTTATATTTCATTAGGAAAAGTTCAGGGAGGAACGGCTCCTATTTTAACTGGATATAAAGACAGCTTATATTCTAATCCGTTACCTCATGTTTTAATACTAACTGCCATTGTTGTTGGAGTAGCGACTACTGCTCTTGGATTAGCTCTTATTCTAAGAATTAAAAGTGAATATGGCACCATTGAAGAAAATGAAATCGCTGAACTTAATACAGAAGAAAACTCTAAATGATTGATTTAATAGCAATTGAAAATCATTTACCGGCTTTGCAAGTTGTTATCCCGCTTCTTTTAGCTCCAGTTGCTATTTTAGTTTCTTTGCCTTTTTTATCTTGGCTTGTAGCTTTGTTTGGATCTCTATTTTGCTTATATGCATCAGTCTCATTATTTTTCCAGGTGTCTGAATTTGGTAAAATTAATTATTTTATGGGTGGGTGGTTACCTCCATATGGAATAGAATATGTGATTGATGAAGCTTCTTCATTCATGATTGTATTAATCTCATTGATGGGTGTATTTGCAACGATATTTGCTTATCAATCTTTGAAAAAAGAAATTAATAAAAAGTCGCAATCAAAAGTTTATGGAATGTGGTTGCTTGCATTGGGTGGTTTGCTTGGATTGGTTACTACTGGAGACGCTTTTAATCTTTTTGTTTTCTTAGAAATTTCATCTTTATCATCAGTTACTTTGGTTGCATTAGGTTCAAAAAAAGACAAGAGAGCCTTAACTGCAGCATTTAATTATCTTTTAATTGGAGCTGTAGGTGCTACTTTTTATGTTATTGGGGTAGGATTATTATATTCTGTCACTGGCACTCTGAATATTGCTGACTTAACTATTAAAATTTCAGAGCTTACAGCTAATAATTCTGTTAAAGCAGGTATTAGCTTTATAATAATAGGATTGATGGTAAAAGCTGCTATTTTTCCATTGCATATATGGCTTCCATCAGCTTATACATTTGCGCCTTCTGCTGTTGCTGTTCTTTTAACAGCAACTGCCACAAAAGCTGCTCTTTATGTATTAGCAAGAATATTGTTTACCCTTCTTTTTAATGCTGATGATTTTACAGTCATTATTCTGCAATGGGTATTATTGCCTGCATCAATTGTTGCTATATTTTTTGGTACTATAAGAGCTATCTTTGAAAAAGATATTAAAAAGCTTCTCGCTTTTTCTTCTTTGTCTCAAATTGGTTATATAACAATTGGTCTTACACTTGGTACAGCATCTGGTATTATGGCCTCTTTTATTCATATAGCTAATCATTCAATGATGAAAGCTGCATTATTTATGGGAATTGGAGCTATTTCTATTCAACTAAAAAAGAGTATAAATGTTGATGACCTAAAAGGTTTGTCAAAAAGTATGCCTGTAACATCTATTTCTTTGACTGTTGTTATTTTAAGTCTATTAGGCATTCCACTTACAATAGGTTTTATATCAAAAGTATATTTACTTAAGGCAGTATTTAGTCATGGTAACTGGCCAATTTTATTTATTATTGTGCTGACAAGTTTTTTAGCTCTTGGATATGCTTGGCAACTGATTGAGAATATATGGATGAAGCAACCTGTTGATACAGCCTTAACAATAAATGATGATCCTAAAATTTATATTCCTTTAGTTGTTTTAGCTGTATTTAATATATTATTTGGTATTTATGCTTATCCAATTGTTAATTCAGCCTTCAATGCTTCAGCTGCTATTTTTTGGAAGGCTTTATAATGATATCATCTACTAATTTTATTTATTTAGCATTATTGCCTCCACTTTTGGCTCCTATTTTCATTTTTATTTTTAAAAACAATCAAAATCTTAGAGACTCAGTTGGTCTGATTGGATCATTAATATCATTTTACGCTACAATAAATATCACAAATGACTTAATGAATGGTGGCAGCCCTACCCTTTATTTATTTAATATTTTTAGTGATTTATCTCTTTCATTTAAAGTTACACCTCTAGGTGCTGTGTTTGGGTTACTGTGCTCAGGTTTGTGGATACTAGCCGCAATTTATTCTATTGGCTATATGCGTGGAAATAATGAAAAAAATCAAACTAGATTTTATATATTTTACTCATTATCAATTTTCGGAGCATTGTGTGTTGCATGGTCGAGTAATTTATTAGTTTTGTTTATTTTTTATGAGTTTTTAACATTTGCAACGTACCCACTTGTTGTTCACAAAGAAACTGATGAGTCAATTAAAGCGAGCCGTCTTTATTTAGGAATCCTAGTTGGATCATCATTAATGTTATTTTTGCCTGCTATTATTTGGGTTTGGTACTCGGTTGGAACATTAAACTTTGCAGATGGTGGTATTTTAAATAATACATTTGATCCTGTTTATGCCCCAATTTTACTATCTTTGTTTGTTTTTGGAATTGGTAAAGCTGCGTTAATGCCACTCCATTGGTGGTTGCCTGCAGCAATGGTAGCTCCAACTCCGGTATCTGCATTACTTCATGCTGTTGCAGTTGTAAAAGCAGGTGTTTTTTCAATTTTAATGGTAATATGTTATATTTTTGGTCCTGAGTTTATGAACAGTAGTGGATCAGGAAAATTTTTAATTTGGGCCTCAACAATAACTTTATTTTTATCTAGTGTAATTGCTATTAGAAAGAATGATATTAAAGCTCGTTTAGCTTACTCAACTGTAAGTCAACTTTCATATATAATTTTAGGTGGAGCAATTGCTACTAATTACTCATTGATTGCGTCAGTATCAAATATAATGATGCATGGAGTAGGAAAAATAACATTATTCTTTTGTGCTGGAGCAATTTATGTTTCTACTAAAATTACAAAAATCACTGATTTAAATGGTATTGGTCATAAAATGCCATTAACTTTTATTGCTTTTTCTATTGGTGCACTATCCATTATTGGTATACCTCCATTAGGAGGTTCATGGAGTAAGTTTTATTTACTTCTTGGGGCTGCACAGTCTGAGCTAACTATCATCATTATAATTTTGGCTATATCTACATTATTAAATACTTACTATTTATTGGATCCTGTTTTTAGAGCCTTTTTTATGGATAAAAATGAGAATGTGAAGACAGTTAATCATCCATTAACAGTCTACCCTGCCCTTTGTTCTGCATTTTTGGTAATTCTATTATTCTTTTACATTGATCCTTTATTGCAATTAGTTAACTTAATTATTTATTGACCATGAACATTTTTAATAAACTTGTAAAAAATTTTGGAAAAGCAAATAGCATAGCTTTATTAATTTGCATTATACTTCTATTACTTGAGTTTGCAGGTGATAGGCATGGTGAGACAGAATATGAGGACTTTTTATTTTTCCCAGCATTTTTTGGTTTTATTTCATGTATAATTATCTTTAGGATTGGTGTTGCTTTAAGAGCAGTATTTATGAGAGACGAGGATTATTATGATAAATAGTATTCCTCCAGGTTTAGTAATGTTTTTAGGGGCCTTCTTGGTACCTTTATTTCCTCATATATACAGACAATTCTATATGATTTTTCTAGTATTGTTATCAGCAATCTCTCTCTTTTCTGCTGAGGGATCACATTTGATTATTCAAGTACAAGATATTCAATTTTTATTACATCATTCTGATAATCTTAGTTTTCCTTTTGCAATTGTCTTTCATATCGCTGCATTTTTAGTGATAATCTATGGTGGTCATATAAAAGATTGGAGAGAGCAGTTAGCTATATTAAGCTATGCTGGTGCTGCAATTGCTGCTCTTCATGCTGGTGATTTATTCACTTTGTTTTTATGGTGGGAAGCTACGGCCTTTACTTCTGTTATTTTAATATTTGGTGGTAAAACTTATAGAGCTTATAGATCAGCAATTCGTTATATAGTTATTCAGGTTGGATCAGGAATTTTATTATTATCAGGAGCTATTTTATTATTTCAAAGTAATAATGAAGCAATTTTTAAAGAATTAGATATTAATTCTACAGCAGGATTATTGATTTTTATTGCTTTTGGTATTAAGGCAGCATTTCCATTCTTAAATGGATGGCTTCAAGACTCTTATCCAGAAGCCAGTGAAGCTGGAACAGTCGCTTTATCAGCGTTTACAACAAAGTTAGCAATTTACGCTTTAGCAAGATCATACGCAGGTGTTGAAATATTAATCTATATTGGAGCGTTGATGACTTTCTTTCCAATATTTTTTGCCGTTATAGAGAATGATTTGAGAAGGGTTCTTGCTTTTAGTTTGAATAACCAATTAGGGTTCATGGTTGTTGCAATTGGAATAGGTACTGAATTAGCTATAAATGGTGCAGTTGCTCATGCCTTCGCTCATATCATTTATAAAGGCTTATTATTTATGAGTATGGGAGCAGTTTTATATAGGGTTGGTACTTGTAAGGCATCTGAATTAGGAGGGTTATTTAAGTATATGCCTATTACTGCAGTTTGTTCAATTGTTGGTGCAGTTTCTATTTCAGCTTTTCCTTTATTTAGTGGATTTGTAGCAAAGTCACTTATTATGTCTTCATTAGGTTATGAAGGGCTTACTTTTATATATTTTATGTTGCTTTTTGCATCAGCTGGGGTCCTACATCACTCAGGAATAAAAATACCATTTTTTGCTTTTTTTGCTCATGATGCAGGATTAAAACCAAAAGAAGCTCCAATTAATATGCAAGCTGCAATGGTATTAAGTTCAGTTTTGTGCATTTTAATTGGAATTTTTCCATCCCTATTTTATCAAATATTGCCTTACAGCACTTATTATCAACCATATGACTTCAGTCACGTTCTTTCTCAACTACAATTATTAATGTTCGCGGTATTTGCTTTTATATGTTTATGGCACTTTAAAATTTATCCGCCAGAGTTAAATTCTACAGTTTTAAATAGTGATTGGTTTTACAGGGTATTATTTTATAAAATCACTAATTTTTTTGTCATAAGACTTTTTGATTTATGGGAAGTCTTTTCATCGTCATTGATAAAAGTCGTAAAATTGATTTATGTAAAAGTTCAAACAAGCTCGATACAATCAGGGAATTCGGCAGTTAAAGTTGGCAGAAGTACTGTTTTAATCTTATTTTCACTTGGGTTTGTTTTAGTTTGTAATTATTTACTTTTCTAGAATTTTAAATCTAATCATATTTCGTAAACTGCAGACATAAGTTTTTTTGTATATTCTTTCTTTGGGTTTTGTAAGGTTGATATTGTATCACCACTTTCAACTATTTTCCCATCCAGCATTACTAATACTCTTTCTGATAGGTATTTCACAACTGATATATCATGACTTATTAAAATGATTGTAATGCCAAGTTTTTGTTTTAAATCTTTTAATAATTGTAAAATTTGCTCTTGTATCGTTACATCAAGAGATGATGTTGGTTCATCACATATTAATATTTTTGGTTCTAATATTATCGCTCTGGCTATAGCAACTCTTTGTCTTTGTCCACCAGACAGTTGATTGGGAAATCTGTAATAAAAGCCTTTATCCAGACCAACCAAATCCAAAGTTTTAAGAACCAAATTTCTTATTTCATCAGATAAAAATGGTTTGTTCAAAATTAATGGTCTTGCAATTATATACCCAATTGTATGATTTGGATTAAGGGTAGAGTAAGGATCTTGAAAAACTGGCTGTATGATTTCAGCACGCTCCTTTGTATCTAATTTATTTATATCTTTATTACAAATTAATATTTCACCTCTGTCAGGTGCAAGAAGGCCATTTAACATTTTGGCCACAGTTGATTTTCCTGATCCAGATTCGCCAATTATAGAAAGCGTTTCTCCTTCATAAACAGAAAAATTAATATCATTTACAGCATTGATGATTTTTTTTGCAGAAAATAATTTTGATGGCAACTTATAGAATTTGGATAAGTTTGTAACTTCTATAATTTTATCATTCTTTTTAGACTTATTTTTTTTATGTTTAGTATTTAAGTTTTTTAGACAACTTATTAATGTTTTAGTATATAGCTTTTTTGGTTTATTTAGAACATTGTAAGTTTTTCCAGTCTCAATTATTTCACCTCTTTTCATTACTATAATATTTTTGGATACTTGAGAGACTACTCCCAAATCATGTGAAATAAAAATTAAAGCCATTCCAAATTTTTCTTTCAACTCTTGGATTAAATTTATTATTTCTTTTTGAACTGTTACATCTAGTGCAGTCGTAGGTTCATCAGCAATTAATAATGAAGGATTATTAATTAATGCCATTGCAATCATTACTCTTTGCCTTTGACCGCCTGAAAGTTGATGAGGGTATTGTTTCATTCTCTCTAGATTATCTGATAATTTTACAGCACTTAGCATCTCTAATGATTTATGATGTGCTTCCTTTTTACCAACTTTATTATGATACATATATGTATGCATAAGCTGTCGACCAATTGTGTATACAGGATTAAGAGCAGTCATTGGCTCTTGAAAAATCATTGAAATTTTCTTTCCACTAAAATTTTTATAAAAATTTAAATTATCTATTTCAGATAAATTGTGGTTTAAGAAATCAATTGAACCAGAGGATACTATAGCTTGCTTTGGAAGTAATCTCGTAAGAGCAAGCATACTTAAAGTTTTACCACTACCAGACTCACCAACTATACCTAAACTTCCATTTTTATCTAATTTTAGATTAAAATTACTTAATGTATTTACTAAATGGTTTCCTGGAAAAGCAATGCTTAAATTTTTGATTTCTAAAAAATTATTCACTGTCTTGTTATTTTTTACTATTTATATTTTGTTTTAAATTTGAAATTGGCACTTCAACTTTTGATTTAATTTCAATTTTGCTATTAGGGTCTGTTATATCGCGTAGTCCATCTCCAAGCATATTGATTGAAACAACTAACAAGAACAAAGCAATTCCTGGAAGAATAATTAGCCAAGGTTGGAAGAATAATGCCTCCCTACCCTCAGCTATTAAAAGACCCCATGATGGTGTTGGAGGTTGGATGCCAACACCTAAAAAGGATAGGCTAGCTTCTGATAAAATAGCAATTCCTACCTCTAATGTAAAAATTACAATAATTTGATTTAAGATATTAGGTATAATATCACTAAATATGATTTGATATTTTGAGGCTCCAATTGCATTTGCTGCTAAAACATAATCTAAGTTTCTAATTCTTTGAGTTGCTGAACGAGAAACAACTAGAAATAATGTCCAATGAAGAACACCTATTACTAAAATAACAACTGTAATGGATGGTCCAATTAAAAAAACAACAGTCATTGCAAGTAGAAGTCCAGGCAATGCTAGCTGACATGTTAAAAGATAATTTACTAGTTGATCTACCCAACCACCAAAATATCCAGCTAGTATGCCTAAGGATATACCAATTATCATTCCCACAAATGCCGCTCCAAATCCAATTGTTAAAGAAATTCTGGTCCCATATAAAATTCTGGCTAAATAATCTCTCCCATTGCCATCTGTTCCAAAAATATGTTCCCAATTACCACCTTCTACCCAAATTGGAGGCAATAGTCTTTTAGTTAAATCTTGTTCATATGGAGAAATGCCAATGATATGAGGACCAAAAATACCCAGAAATATAATTATAAGGAGCATTGTTAATCCAAATTTAAAACCTAAATGGTTAACACTTTTTCTTAAAAAGATATGTTTTGGTTCAAGCTCACTAAGATCATTATTAAAGGCTTGAGGGAAAAGTCTTTTTGCAAATAATTCAAAAATCATTTTCTAAGCCTTGGATCTAGATATGCATTTAAAATGTCTGCAAATAGGTTAAAAATTAAAAACATAAACGCAAAAATGAAAACTAAAATTTGGACAGTTGGTATATCAGTACCTAATATAGATTCCAAAGCTAACCTCCCTAATCCATTAATCGCAAAAACAGACTCTGTTATTACCGAACCACCAAATTTATGACCTAATTGAACTGCTAAAACACTTACTACTGGCAATACAGCATTTCTCATAGAGTGGTTAATTGTTAAATTCCAGCCATAAAAGCCATTCGATCTTGCGGTCCTAATATAGTCAGAATCGACCACATCAAGGAGCCCTGTTCTCATTAATCTCATCACAGGTGGAACAGAACTTGCCCCTAAAACAATAGAAGGAAGTACAAAATGAAAATATGTTTTATCTCCTGACACTGGAAATATAGGAAAAGTTAAAGCAAATAAAATAATCATCAATAACCCTAACCAGAAATTAGGAACCGCTTGAGCGGCAACGGCTATACCAAGTGCAAATCTATCTATAATTGTATTAGGATTTAATGCTGCTAAAATTCCAAGTGGTATTGCAATTATGATTGTCACTGAAACAGACATTAAGGCTAAAGTAATTGTTTCTGGTGCTCTTTCTAAAACCAATAAGTAAACTGACTTATTCCAGTAGTAGCTTTCACCAAAATTGCCTCTCATTACACCAGAGGCCCATTCAAAATACCTTTCTAAAATTGGTCTATCAAATCCATATTGAATTCTTACTTGTTCAATTTCCTCAAATAATGCTTCTTCACCAGCAACGGCTTGAGCTGGATCTATTGCATAATTTAAAAGAAAAAATGTAATAAAGGATAATGTTATAGCTACTGCAATAACAACAATTAATCTACCGGCAATAAATCTTAACATAATTAAGTACTAAGTTTATTGCCGATAATACTAATATTTTATAACTAATTCCAAGTTATATTCCAAATTCTTGGATATCCATCTGCATCTTGCTTAAAATTGATATCCTTACTAGATAATACACCTTCAGAATAAGACCAAAGTGGAACCCAGTATGCTTGTTCTGCAATTAATTTAAGACCTTCAGCATAAAGTTTTTTTCTTTCATCAATATCTAAAGTTTGCTCAGCTCCAAGCATTAATTCATTTACTTTGGGATCTCCAGAAAGGTTTCTATCTCCTTTATTTGGATCTCTCCAATGAATATTTGATATGGTAGCTGTGTCAGGAGACGCAGATGAACCCCAAGTGCCAAAATAAGCTCTAATCTGTCTTTCTTTTCGAGCTTTATTTAAACCTGCAAGTTTTCCATGTCTCAGATTGATATTAATACCAACTTTACCAAGATCGTCAGCCATAGCTTGAGCAGCCTCTTTGTCTCGATATGACCACAAATCTAAATCAAAGCCATTTGGATAACCTGCACTTGCCAGTAATGACTTTGCTTTTTCAGGGTTGTAATCATATTTCATCACATCTTGAAAACAGCCAAAAACAACTGGATTGCATGCTGTGTGAATAGCTTTAGCTGGACCACCTATTAGATTTTTAGCAATGCTTTCTCTATTAATAGCATGGTTCATAGCTCTTCTTACATCAAGTTTAGTAATAGGATTGCCTTCGCCTGAATAACCTCCTGCATCGAGAACTAAGAAACCAATTCTTAAGCTTGGACCAATTTGATAATCAGCTTTTCCAGTTTTAGCCATTGCCTCTCCAACATCTTTCTTAACGTTGTACATCCAATGTATACCGCCACTCATAAGCTCTGCTTGTTGTGTTCCCATATCAGGAATAGACCTAATAATAAGATTTTTTATTGCTGGATTTCCCTTAGGTCCACCAAAATAGCTTTCATTTCTCTCCAAGACTACTTCAACCCCAGGATCAAAAGAAATAACTTTATACGGACCTAAACCATTAAGACTAGTTGCTTGCGCATTATCATCCCAATTACCATCAGTTCCCATAATACCGTTTTTTCTAATTTTAATTCTGTAAAGATCATTGAAAAGGTTTGCATAAGGAGAATTTAGGTTAAATCTAACAGAATATTTTCCAGTTTTTTCTATACTTTTTAACCAGCTTGCTAGTTTTTTATGTCTTCTGTTTTTATCATTTGTGACAATAAAATTGTAAGTATAAACAACATCATCTGATGTCATTTCACTTCCATCATGAAATTTAACACCTTGTCTTAGATTTACATCAAGTGTCACATCATCTACAACATTAAAGTCTGATGCTAAACTTGGTGCATAGGTAAGATTTTCATTTTCAACATAAAATAGAGAGTCATCAATCATATCACCTAAAATCAGGTATTCTGTTTTTGTTCCATAATGATAGTCAAGATTTGTAATTTCTCTAGAAAAGGCAATAACCAATGTATCGTCAGATTTATCGGCAAAAGCTTGAAATGGTGAAAAAGAAAATAATAAAATTGTTAATATTAAAATTTTTAATATACGCATTCACTCCTCCAAAAAAAATATATTTAATTATTAGATGTTCAAATAAAAACCTCTTATGTAATTATTAAAAACCTCATATGTAATTTATAGAAATCACAAAAATTTTGAATTAAACTTATTGATTTATATTTAAAAAAATATTAATAAAAAAAATTATGTCTGAAGTAAAATCTAAAAATATACCTAAACATATTCCTAAGGAAAATGTTTATATGACAGCACATTGGATGGTTTATGTATCTTATGCATGTTTGTTGGGATCCCTATACCTACTGATAAATGGTGCTTTCTTTGGGTGATATGTCATCCTTAGAAGATCTCTATCAAAGTAAAATTTTAGAGTTTGCCAGAATGGCAAGGGATATTAACCTTTTAACTGATCCAAACGTATCCTTTACATCCAAAAATCCTGTCTGTGGAGACGAAGTTACTATTGATTTGATTATAAATAAGGACAATATCATTTCTCACTATGGTCATAAAGTTAGAGGTTGTGCTTTATGTGAAGCATCTACTGGTTTATTATCAAAGAATGTAATTGGATTAAATTTTAAAAATTCTTTTATATTAAAAGAAAATTTATCTTTTTGGCTAAATGAAAAACTAGATAAATTTACATTTTCTGAAATTGAAAATTTTTCGCCAGTTAAAAAATTTAAAAATAGATATAAATGTGTTTTATTATCATTTGATGCACTTCAAGGTGCATGTGAAAAACACACAAATTAAAAATTAATAAGTTCTTTTTCAAATTGAAAATTTGTTAAATTTTCATAACCATATTCTGTTACTAAAACTTGATCTTCCAATTTAATACCCTCAAGTCCACCTTCTTCACCAATGTAAGCTTCAACACAAAGAACCATACCAGGTTCTAAAATAGCATCAAATGCACCATCAACATAATCTACTGGATAATGAACGAGTGGCCATTCATCACAAAGACCAACACCATGCATTTTGCAGCTGTATCTTAGCGCCTCATATTTTTTAGGAAGTTCCCTTCCACCAAAAACCAAATCTTTTATATTAATACCTGGTTTGATAATTTCTGTATTTTCTTTTATTTGATAGTATGCCTCAGTATATAATTCTTTTTGCTTTGGTGTAATTTTAGCTTTGTCTCCAATAAACCAGGTTCTAGATATATCTACACAAATTCCATAGCAACCAATAAGGTCAGTATCAAATGCTAGAATTTCATTTTCTTGAACAACTCTTGGTCCACACTCTTGAAACCATGGGTTCGTACGTTGGCCAGATGATAATAGTCTAGTCTCAATCCATTCTCCGCCTCTTTTAATGTTTTCGGCATGTAAGACTGCCCAAATATCATTTTCAGTTACACCAGGAACACACATTTTTTTCATTTCATGCATACCCATTTCACAAGAATGAATAGCACAACGCATAGCATTGAGTTCTTCCACTCCTTTTACTGCTCGAGTTCTCTCCATTACTTCTTCGCCATCTAATACATTAATACCAAGATTTTCTAATGCTCTGAGACCATGAATCTGAATTTTATCAACTGCAAGACGTAAATTCTTTTTATTTTTTTTAGATAAAATGTCCTTTATTTCATTTGCAAAGGTAAATGCATCATTTTTTATATTGTCGCCATTTGCAAAATAAAACATAGATGCTGAATTTCTGACTTCCTTTACAAGAGGATTAAAAGAAGATAGTAAATCCAGCCCTTTGTAATCCCATAAGATAATATGTCCATCATTTGATATAAAGCAGGCTCTAAATGGATTATGTGAATTCCATAATTGCATATTCGTTGTATCAGTGATGTATCGAATGTTCAAAGGGTCAAATACTAAGACGCCGTCAAGTTTTCTACTATTAATTTCATTTACTAAACGTGAAACTCGAAACTCTCGCATATTCTGCAAATTTGGTATTTCTAAGTCAGCATTTGTCCATTCATCAAATGCTAATTGAGTTGGTCCTATTTCAACTCGATCGTTGAAATTTGGAGTGCCATCTAATTTAAATTCAGATTTCCTTGAATAAGGATTTATTTTTTTTATTTGAGCATGCTTCATTTCAAACCTATAAATTACGCTAAATAGATTTTTAAAATCATGTCAACAGATAAATTTAATGTCCTTTAAAATCAGGTTTTTCTTTTTTTGTAAAGGAATCAACACCTATTTCAAAATCCTTTGATTTTAGGGATTCAGTAAAAAATCTTGCTTCCATCTCAAGTTGACTTTCTAATGATGAATGAAAAGAATTTAATGATAATTCTTTGATTTTACCGTATGCCAGAGTTGGCCCTTTACAAAGACTTTGAGCAATTTTAATTGTTTCTTCTAATAATTTGTTAGGTTTGACAATTTTATTTATTAAACCCCAATTTAAAGCCTCATCAACAGATAATGTTTTATTTGTTAACACTAGTTCCATATATCTTCTGTGCCCAATTATTTTTGGAAGAAAATATGATGAAGATGCATCTGGGGTTAACCCAACATTTGTATATGAAGAAACAAAAGTAGCATTTTCACTTGCGATTGCAAAACTTGGGAAGGAAGCAAAAGATAATCCAGCGCCAGCAGCAACTCCATTTATTGAGGCTATAATTGGAGCTTTAATTCTACAAAATTTTGAAATTGCACCATGAAGAGATACAATAAATTCTCTTACTTCATTAATTAAATTATGACCAGAATTTTTAAATGAATATAAATCTCCACCTGCACAGAAAGACTGGTCACCTTCTCCTGTGAACACTAAACAACGAAGTGTATTATCTTCTTCACATTTAATTGCTAACTTAAGAAGTTCTAGAGACATCTGTTTGTTAAGAGTATTAAAATGCTCAGGTCTATTAAAAGTTATTAAACCTATATTATCAATTTTTTTATACTTTAAGGTTTTGAAATTCATAAATCTAATTATATATAATTATAAATTTTTATTAGTTGATAAACTTAAACTGTCACTTCCAATTAATTTTTTAGAATACCAATTAGCAAATGAAACAACATTTGCTTCAAGAAGAGGTGAAAATCTTCCAGGTTCAGCGTATGGGTTTCTTAATCCAGCCTGTTGATTTTCTAATGCAGGAATATCTTCTTCTATAGCAGCATCCATTCTATGATAATATTGTTTTGATAACTTCTCAAAACTACTCAACTTTACTGTACTCTCGGGAAAGCAGGTTGTCTGAAATACTTTGCAACTATCAGAATTTAATGGATGAACTTCATATATCCATAAAGCGTCGTTACCAATAGCAAAAGTTAGATTAGGAAAAATCCAAGTATATCTAACTGAATTAAGAACATCAGAACTTAAACCCGGCATATCTGGTAAGGCAAACTGTTGCTCATTTTCTAAAAGAGCACCATTTCCTGAAGTTCTACCAAATTGAGAAGTAAACGCACCATTTGTTGTATCTGGAAAGTTAGGAAGTTTATAAACATCCCCTATAGTTTCTGGATGTACATATGGCAAATGATAGTATTCATTGAATACTTCTAAAAACGCTTTCCAATTGCAATTAACGTTAAATATTCTCTCTCGTGTTGAAATTAAAGTTTCCATAGGCCATTTAGAATGAATATTTTCAAAATTATCTATTTGCTCATCAAGATTTTTTTCTAAATTGTTTTCAAAATGAACAAAACATAGACCTAGTCTCACTTCTGAATGAAACTCTTTTAATGAGATTTCGTCTTTTTTAAAAGATTTTGCATCATCCATATTTGGAGCACCTTTAAGTCTGCCCTCGAGATTGTAAGACCAACTATGGAATGGACAAATAATTCCACTTGTATTGCCTTTTCCCTCTAAAAGTTTGGCTGACCTATGTCTGCAAACATTTGCAAAAACTCTTATTTTTTTTGACTTGTCTCTAATAATTATAACAGGAGTGTCCAAAATTTCTTTTGTAATATAATCACCTGCCTTTTTTAAAAAACTAACATGACCTATGCAAATCCATTGTTTTTTAAAAAGAACGTCTTTTTCAATTTCTAAAATTTCTTCATTTGAGTAACAAACAGGAGGGATGCATGATGATGCATCATGACTTTTTAAACAATTTTTTAATTTCTCTTCTAGATTTAAATTATCTACCATTTATGTTCATTGAAAAATTTTATTTTTCAAACCAAGGGTTGGGTTTATTAGGTATGTTTTTGTCAATACCTCTTAGTATTAATCCCTTTTCATCGTACATTGGCAATGAACAGATTTCTGCCATTAATTTTTCTCCATTGATACTTATCACATCAACCTTGGTGCCAATCTCAATATCATCAAGATCTAAACGTACAATGCCAACACCACATTCTAAATATGGAGACCAAGTAGATGAACTAATCACACCAATATTTTTATTACTGATAGAAATATTATTTCCTCTCAAGGCAATTCCGTCTTTTACTTTAATTCCCCAAATTTTGGATTTTTTTTCAGCTTTTTCTAACGCTTTCTTACCTACAAAATCTGATTTATTTAAATCAACAAATTTTCCTAATCCAACTTCGAATGGTGTTGTATTTTTTGTAAAGTCATTGTTTGCTGATAAAAGACCAGCCTCAATTCTTCTTGCCCTAAATCCGGGTGTTCCAGCCAAAATCATACCATATTTCTCACCAATTTGCATTATATGATTACCAATTAACTCGGCATCATTCTCAGGCCTTAAATAGAACTCCCAACCAAGTTCATTTGTAAAACCTGTTCTGGTAATAATAATGGGTTCTCCTTTTATAGATACTTCAGCAATATCGAAATACTTCCAAGATAATTCATCGTCTATGAGTTCTGACAATAGGTCCATTGACCTCGGTCCTTGTATCTGAGTAACAAATACATTTGGGTCACTAATCTTAACATCAAAATTATTTGAAAATGCTAGGTACCATTTAAAAAGTTCACCATCTGCTTGAGCCATCCATAGTTTATTTTTATTAAGATGGAGCATTATTCCGTCAGTTATCATCCCTCCATCATGATAACAAGCAAACTGATATGAGCATCTACCTTCATTAATTTTTGAAATATCTCTTGTAAATATGTAGTTTGCAAATTCAATGGCATCTGGCCCTGATATTTCTACGGGAAACTCTCCTGTATTTCTAAAAATAACATTTTGTCTTACAGCCCAATACTGTTCATCAGGAGTAACATTATTCAGAGATTCTGGTGACATTCGATTATTATAAAGAAAATATTCTGGGTCGAACGGCAATTCCATATAAGATAAAGGATGAGGTTTCATATTTAATGGATGAGATAATTCCACAGGCCTTTTGCCTTTGTTTTCAAAAGCTTTTATTGTGTATCGGTTTTTTTGTATTTCTGTGTGCATAAAGATAATTTTAATTTAAAGATATTTGTTATAATTATTCCAAATCCATTTGGAAGGCAATAACTCTTCTTCTTGAATAGTATCCCAAAGAGAATTTGATTTTAACTCGCCTAACAAAGAAGATGTTTTATCCATCATTTTATTTTTTCTATCAGTCGGTTCAACTAATTTTTTGAGATCATATTCCTCATTAAACTCTGATTTATCTGATAATATTATTTTTACTTTAGTAGAGGTTTCAACAATATCTGATGATGAGATAACCTTAGTCTTTTCCATAATAGAAATTAAATTCTTATTAATACACAGTTTATCTGAAAAACTTTCTGGCTTTGATGTATCAATGCCACTGACGACCATAGCGGCAATCATTTTAAAGCTAAATTTTGTTTCCAATGATGTTTTTGGATTATTGATATTGCAAACATTCAAGTATTGAGGATGAACAAAAATATTAATTTCCTGGATTAAATCAGAATTTATTTTAAATTTTATTTTTAAATTATTTATTGCTTCAATCATTGCATGAGTTCCGTGACAGCATGCATGAAACTTATGAGTTAACTTTTCAAATATGAATAACTTTCCTAAATCATCAAAACTTTCATAATTAAACTCACTATTATGTGTTTTACCGAATCCTTGAGCGCCATCAAAAGAATTTATGGAGGCTTCTAATCCATTTTTAGACAAAATTGATGACTGAATTGCTGAATTAGCTGCCATACCAATATGGTAAGGTTTAACCATAGAACCAAATTGTTCTTTCAAACCTGATGAATGAGAGGTTGCTATACATAAAGCATTTTCAATCTGTTCTGAAGATAATCCCATTAATTTCGATACAGCAATTGTGGCTCCAAATATGCCTGAAGTAGATGTAATATGAAATCCACTTCTATAATGCTTTCTTCCTAACCATTTTCCAATTCTGCATGATGTTTCCATTCCAATTATTGAAGCATTTTTGAATTCTTCAAAACTTAATTTGTATTTGTCAGATATTGCTAACGCTGCAGAAAGCACAACTACTGATGGATGCCCAAGATAGTCAAAGTGAGTATCATCATAATCTAGGGCATGAGAAATAGTCCCATTGATTAAAGCAGCTGTTTTACAAGACACATATGATTTATGTCCAAAAATAAAAGAATCTTGAGCCCTGCCCTCTTCTTTAGCTAGAGATAAAATAATTTTTGCTATTCTACTACCTTGTGCAGCTATAGAAACAGATACCCAATCAGCAAGACAAATTTTAAAAATACTAGAAGAGGAAATTGGTAAATCACTTGGATTAAAATTATATGCAAATTCAGATAATAATTTTGGTAGATTTTTATTTCTCATCAATACGAACGAGGCATTTTAAGCACATGTTCTGCAATATAACTCAATATCATATTAGTTGATATTGGTGCAACTTGGTAAAGTCTTGCTTCTCTATATTTTCTTTCTATGTCATATTCTTCAGCAAAACCAAAGCCTCCAAAAGTTTGAATACAAGCTTCTGCAGCCGCCCATTGCGCATCTGCAGATAATAGTTTTGAAAGGTTGGCTTCTTCACCTGGATTTAATCCTTTATCAAATAGATTTGTTGCTTCATTTAGCATCAATTCAGCAGCTCTCATTTGACTGTAAGAACGTGCTATAGGAAATTGAATTCCTTGATTTTTACCAATTGGTCTTCCAAAAATTTCTCTTTCTGAAGAATATTTTGATGCTTTGTTAATAAACCATTTAGCGTCACCTATACACTCAGCTGCAATGAGTATTCTTTCAGCATTCATTCCAGATAAAATATATTTAAAGCCCTTGCCTTCTTCGCCAATGAGATTTCTTTTTGGAACAGGAAGATTATCAAAGAATATCTCAGTTGTTGAATGGTTCATCATTGTCCTAATTGGCTTAATAGTAATAGTATTTTTTGGAACTTCGTTTAGATCAACAATGAAAACAGACAAACCATCAGTACGTTTAGTAACTTTTTCTTTTGGAGTTGTCCTAGCTAATAGCAATAGTAAATCAGAATGTTCAGCTCTGCTTGTCCATATTTTTTGACCATTTATGTGATAAAAATCACCTTTTTTAATTGCATTACACTTTAAAGAAGTTGTATCACTTCCAGATGTTGGCTCAGTGACCCCAAAAGCTTGTAACCTTAAATTGCCTTTTGCGATTTCGGGAAGGTATTTTTGTTTTTGATATTCTGAACCATGTCTCAATAATGTTCCCATTGTATACATTTGAGCGTGGCAAGCAGCTGCATTGCAGCCTGATTTATGTATTTCTTCCAATATTGCAACACCAACAGAAAGTGACAATCCCAGACCACCATATTCTTCTGGAATAAGAGCACTAAGATAACCAGCCTCAGTAAGGGCATTAACAAATTCAGTTGGATATGAATTATTTTTATCGCAATTCTGCCAGTACTTACCATCAAATTTTAAACATAATTTTGAGACCGCATCTCTAATTTCAACATGATTTAAGGTATAATTCATTCTTATTTTAATCCGTTATAGTTTGATCAAATATGCTAATTAAAAAACTCATCTGTTATTAATTTAGTGTGCTCTCCTAATTCGGGTACTACATAATTTGGCGTATCCTTACTTAAGACTGGTAAATTAGCAAGTTCAATTGTTTTGTTACCTATTTTTGCTAATCCATTATTCAAAAATTTATGTTCAGATAACTCCTTGACTGAATTTAGTTTAGCATTTGCAATATTATTTTCATTCAATAGGTTGATAATGATGTCTGCTTCAAATTTAGAAAAATAATCATTAATTATCTCGTTTAACTTTTCCTTATTATTGAATCTACTAGGATTGTCTTTAAAATATTTGTTGGTAACTAAGTTTGGCATCAAAAGAACTTTTTCACAAAAAATTTTAAATTCTCTATTGCTTTGTATAGATAATAAAATTTGATTATCTTTACACTTGAAAGCACCATAAGGAGCTATAAATGAATGAGTAAGCCCCAATCTTTTTGGTGCACCGCCCATATATCTATGAGCGAGAAGAGGCATATTCATCCAATCAGCCATAACATCAAACATGGAAATTGAAATATTAGTACCCTCACCCGTTTTATTTTTTTTAATTAAAGCTCTCAATATTGCCGAATAAGCAGTAAGTCCTGTTGATAAATCAGATATTGAAATGCCAGTTTTAGATGGTTCTTTCTCTGTGCCTGTTACTGAACAAAGACCACTTTCTGCTTGTACAAGAAAATCATAAGCTTTTTTACTTATTGCTTCTTTTGTTTCGCCATAACCTGTAATTTTACAGTTTATTAAATGAGGGTTTAATTTGTTTAAAACATCATTAGGTAAGCCTAATTTATTAAGGCTTTGTGGCGCAAGATTACTCAAAAGAACATCAGATTGAGAAATTATAGATTTTAAAATATTTAAATCATTTTCTGTTTTTAAATCTAAACAAATTGATTGTTTTCCTCTGTTGAGCCATGCAAAAATACTACTTTTACCGTTAACTCCATTGTCATAATCTCTTGCAAAATCACCTTCTGGTCTTTCTACCTTAATAACTCTTGCTCCAGCATCAGCAAGTAAAAGGCCACAATATGGGCCTGCTACAGCTTGTTCAAGTGAAACAATTGTAATGCCAGATAACTCGTTATTTAATTCCATTTTTTAACAATCAAAGTATATTTGAATTATTATATTATTTATTTTCTTTAAAAAAAAAGTAAAATAATTAATCAAAAATATAAACACTATATGACCTATAACCTGGCAAAAAAATGAAAAAAGATTTTGAAACTTTAATTACTAAGATAATCAAGGACCATATTTTATTAGTAACGTTTAATAGACCTAAATTTGCTAATGCATTTAATACTCAAATGGCCCAAGAATTAATTGAATTAATGGAAGACATTTCAATGTCTTCAGATGAAATAAGAACAATAATTTTTACTGGTTCTGGAGATAAAGCTTTTTGTGCTGGTGGTGACTTAAAGGAACGAAATGGAATGTCTGATCAAGATTGGGAAAAGCAACATCTTGTTTATGAAAGAATGATCAGAGCAATTATAAACTGTCCTATTCCTGTCATTGGAGCAATAAATGGAGCTGCTTATGGTGGCGGGTGTGAAATTGCTGCTGCACTAGATTTTATATATGTTTCAGAAAATGCACGTTTTGCATTACCTGAACTTCAACTTGGAATAATACCAGGTGCTGGAGGAACTCAAAATTTAAGTCGTGCTATTGGAGAAAGAAGAGCTAAAGAAATAATTTTAACTGGAAAAGTTTTTAGTGCTCAAGAAGCTGTTGAGTGGAATTTAGCTAATGACGTTTTTCCTCATTCTGAACTTCTTGAAAAAACCATCGAAAAAGCAGAAGAGATTTCATCAAAAGCTCCAATAGCTGTGAGACAAGCTAAACAATCAATACACAAAGGCCTTCAAATGAGTTTATCAGATGGATTGTCATTTGAAATTGAAGCATATAATAGAACTATTCCAACAGAGGACAGGCGTGAAGGCGTATTAGCTTTTAATGAAAAAAGGAAACCTGTATTTAAAGGAAAATAAGTTTGTCTAAGTTTATTAGAATTCGTGAAGTTGGTTTAAGAGACGGTCTTCAATTATCAAGAACTAGAATATCGTATGAAACTAAAATCAAATGGATAAAAAGGCAATGTGAAGCAGGATTTAGAGAGATGGAAGTTACATCATTTGTCCCTCCATCCTTACTTCCACAATTTTCTGATGCTCAAAAAGTAGTTAATGAAGCTAACAAAATTGAAGACTTAATACCATCAGTACTTGTTCCAAATTTAAAGGGTGGTTTGAATGCCTTAAAGAGCCATTCTAAAAAGATACTTTTCGTTATATCAGCAAGTGAGCAACATAATTTATCTAACGTTAATTGTGATATTAAACAGTCTTTATTGATGTTTAATGATTTAATTAAAGAAAGTAAAAACAGCGGTTTAGACAAAAAGGTTATGATTTCAGGTGCAATAGCAACAAGTTTTGGTTGCTCCATTCAAGGCCAAGTAAAGGAAAAGGATGTTTTAGATATTGCTGATAAATTAATTGATATAGGTACTGATGAAATAAATATTGCCGATACAGTTGGTTATGCAAATCCAACTCAAGTTTCAAATTTGTTTAAAAAACTAATAAAATTATCAGACAAAACTCCTTTTGGTGCTCACTTCCATGATACAAGAGGTATGGGTTTGACAAATGTAAAGTCAGCATTAGATGAAGGCGTTACTCTTTTTGACGCATCTTTAGGTGGTTTAGGGGGCTGTCCTTTTGCTCCAGGTGCGAGTGGGAATATTGCAACAGAAGATTGTGCTTACATGATTGAAGCAATGGGGTATGACACTGGTATAGACTTGAATAAACTTATTAGTTTAAGAAAATCTTTGAGCAAATGGATGACTGAAGATACACTGCTGGGGAATTTATCAAATTCTGGTTTGGCAAAGAATTTCAAATTAAATCATTAATTGTTTCATTCCTTTATCTAGTCCACTCAAAGTTAGAGGAACCATTTTACCAGAGAAAATATCACTAACCATTTTAATTGTTTGCGTGTAATCCCAATATTTTTTTGGTACAGGGTTAATCCACATATGAGACTCCCATTGTGATATTGCTTTAAACAACCAATCTTTCCCAGCGATTTTATTAAAATGCTCATTAGCACCACCAGGGAATAAAATTTCATATGGGCTCATTGATGCATCACCAACAAAAATACATTTATATTCTTTTCCATAAGTATTTAAAACTTCAAATGTAGGTATTTGTTCATTCCATCTTCTACGATTATTTTTCCAAACACCTTCGTACAAACAATTATGAAAATAAAAATATTCTAGATTTTTAAATACACTTCTTGAAGCAGAAAATAACTCCTCTACTTTTTTAACATATGGATCCATAGATCCACCAACATCCAAGAATAACAAAACCTTTATTGAATTATTCTTTTCTTTTTGTGTTTTAATATCTAAATATCCATTTTTTGCAGTTGACTTTATAGTTGAGTCAATATCAATTTCCTCTTGTAGTCCTGTGCGAGCCCATTGGCGCAATCTCTTTAATGCAATCTTCATTGCTCTTGAACCTAATTCTGATTTATCGTCTAAATCTTTAAATTCTCTTTTATCCCAAACCTTAATTGCTTTTTTGTGCCTGCTTTTATCTTGTCCTATTCTGACGCCTTCAGGATTATATCCATATGCACCAAATGGAGAAGTGCCAGCTGTTCCAATCCATTTATTTCCGCCTTGATGCCTTTTTTCTTGCTCTGAAAGTCTTTTTTTAAGAGTTTCCATTAGCTTATCAAAACCACCTAATGATTTTATTTCTTCCATTTCTTCAGGGGTTAATAATTTTTCAGATAACTTTTTTACCCATTCTTTTGGTATATCGACTTTATTTAATAAATCTTCTAATGAAATATCTTCAATTCCTTTGAAAACTTTTGAAAAAACTAAATCAAACCGATCAATATGCTTCTCATTTTTAATAAGAGATGCTCTTGATAAATAATAAAAATTTTCAACTTTAAATGAAATAACGTTTTTATCCAAGCAATCTAAAAGAGATAAATATTCTCTTAAGCTAACAGGGACTTTTACATTTCTGAGTTCTATGAAAAAATTCAGAAACATTATTTAACTATCTCCCCTTGCCATAAAAGCTATGCGTTCAAACAATTGTATGTCTTGCTCATTTTTCAATAAGGCCCCATGAAGTTTAGGTAACAAATTTTTACCATCATTTTTTAATTCAACGGGATCAATATCTTCAACTAAAAGGAGCTTTAACCAATCTAATATTTCAGATGTTGATGGTTTCTTCTTTAATCCTGGTGTTTCTCTTATTTCAAAAAACCTTGTTAAAGCTCTATCCAATAAAGCTTTTTTAATATCTGGAAAATGTACTTTTATTATTTTTGATAATGTTTCATGATCAGGAAATTGAATATAGTGAAAAAAACATCTTCTTAAAAAAGCGTCAGGAAGTTCTTTTTCATTATTTGATGTTATAATTACTATAGGACGATTTTTTGATTGAACTAGTTCACCTGTTTCATAAACATAGAACTCCATTTTATCTAATTCTTGAAGAAGATCATTAGGGAACTCGACATCTGCTTTATCAATCTCATCAATAAGTAATACTGATTTATTTTTACTTTCAAAGGAATTCCAGATTTTTCCTTTTTTAATATACTTTGAAATATCTGAAACATTTTGATCACCAATTTGGCTATCTCTTAATCGGCTTACTGCATCATACTCATATAAACCCTGTTGAGCACGTGTTGTTGATTTGATTGACCACTCAAAAATTTCTAGCCCTAATGAGCTTGCAACCTGCTTAGCAAGTTCTGTTTTTCCAGTTCCCGGCTCTCCTTTAACCAATAATGGTCTTTCAAGAGTAATTGCTGCGTTTACAGCTATTGTTAAGTCTTTGGTGGAAATATAATCATTTGTTCCTGAAAATTTCATAATAACCTTATAATATTTTAAAATATAATTTATTAATCTTTGTTTTTTATATATTTTAGACTTAATAACAAATATTAAATGACATTATAATGAAAATTAATGACCCTGACCTAATTTTTAGCAAAGAAAATCTTTGGGATAGTTACTTAAAAGTTGAGGGTGAACTTGCAAAAGCTCAATCGCAAATAGGATTAATTCCGAAAAAGGCGGCAGCAAATATATATAAAAATGCTAAATTAAGTGTTGTTGGCTCAAATAATATTGAACAATCATTCGCTATTACAAAATCGTTAATATTATCTATAGTTCAAGAATTATCTAAAAAATGTAGTCGTGAAGCTGGTGGGTACGTTCATTGGGGCGGAACAACTAGAAATATAATTGATACTGGAAGAAATTTATTAGTGAGAGAAGCTCACAGGAATATTCTTAAAAATTTAAGTATTTCCATAAAAAAACTATCAGATTTAAGTATTAAATATTCTGATATTCCGATGCTAGGAAGAACTATGGGTCAAAATGCTGTTCCAATATCTTTTGGTTTCAAAGTAGCAGGTTGGATTGAAAGTTTAATTAGATTAGATAGTAAATTTAAACATGCTGAGGCAAGTATATTCACTCTTTTATTTGGTGGCGCTGTTGGAGCTATGCATGGTTTTAATGGTAAAGGATATGAATTAACACAGAAATTAGCCAGTAATTTAGGTTTTAACAATTCAATTGTACCTAACCGAACATCACTTGAAACCAGTATTAATTATCTTTTAGCTCTTTCCTTTCAAGGGATGATTTTAGGTAAAATTGCAAATGAAATATATATTTTAATGTCTCAAAGTATCAATGAGATTTCAGAAAAGCAGACAAAGGGGCAAGTAGGCAGTTCAACAATGCCTCATAAAGTAAATCCTGTAATTATATTACAAGTTATTGAGGAAGCAGCAATTTTGAGAGGTAAGGCAAGTACAACTATTGAAGCTGGCATGCCATTACATGAAGGAGATTTAAGATATAATAAAATTATTGATAACTTGATTAAAGATTCAACGGTTCTGTCTTTAAAATTATCACTGAAGTTTAATTCTATGCTCAATAATTTATTAATTAACAGTAAACAAATGCAAAGAAATTTATTAAATGAAAAGGACTACATTGCATCTGAAAATTTAATGTATAAGTTAGGAAAATATTTAGGAAGACAAGAAGCTCATGACTTAATTCATTTGATCATAAAAAAATCTGTAAAACATAAGTTGAGTGCAAAAGAACAATTTTTAAACGACCCTATAATATCAAAATATTTTACAACTGCAGATACAGAAAAAATTTTAAATCCTATTAAATATATTGGTGAGAGTAAAAAAATAAGCCTTAAAATGTCGAAAATTGGAATAAAAAAGGCTAATGAAATA
>ENA-OSEY01000483-OSEY01000483.1-marine-metagenome-genome-assembly--contig:-NODE-483-length-29245-cov-18.777770_pt1 | contig 29245 bp, 32 predicted proteins | sample MGYA00248465_ERZ534230 | MGnify/ENA primary metagenome ERZ534230 (study PRJEB26409, sample SAMN06344110) | marine metagenome | isolation source: Sea water from surface | place: Atlantic Ocean:Southern...
AATAATTATTCGAATGTTTTAGTAAAATGGAATGGAGAATTAATTGATACTAAATCCATTTTCTTTGGTTCAATCATCGGAGAGCATGTAAAAACATCAATTGGTACCAACTTGAATACAGGAACAGTCATTGAAATGGGATCTAACATTGTCTCACAATCTTTTCCTCCAAGATACATTCCAAGCTTTTCATTTTATTACAATGGCAAGATTTCAAAGATTGCTTTTGACGACTTTAAAGATGTTGCTTCAAAAGCAATGTCTAGAAGAAATGTTGATTTCTCCTCAATAGAAGCTACTTTCTCTGATCTCTACAAAAAAGATTGACACAATAACAAACAAATAATATCTTCGAATCAATATGAGTTCATTTGATTTAAATAGTATTGACGAAGTAATAACTCCATGCTGCGACGTCGAAGTAAAGACTTCTGATATTGGCGACAAATTAAAATGCCCAGCCTGTGGCATGAATTTAAAGCAAAGGGCTTACTTACCTTTTCTTGAATACCTTATGGAAAATGGACATGTAGAAAATTTAGATTTCTTTGATTTAGATTTATACAATCAAGATAAAGAGTCCTTAGATAGTGAAGATGAAGAATATGATCTAGACAAATATGAAGTTAAAAAAGATAGCTTAAATATTTATGAAGATGACTCGAAGTTTGGAGGGAATAGCACAGTCGCAGCCGAAACTTCAAATTCAATAGATGAGTCTGCTGTTTCTAGTGATTGGACAAAATTTGCTACAGAGGATTCAGAATAAAATTCTTTTAATAGCTTAATAATAACACTAAATTGATTGAAGCGAAGATTTATCAGGCTATAAAAAACGCGAAAGATTGAAAGACTTTCCCCCGCTTATCAACTTTCTTTTATAGCCTGTTCTTTTAAAAAATAAAATACCGACTAGTTAGTCGGATTTTATTTGTTTGATAATAAAATATTATTATATTGACCAACTATGAAAATAGCAGTATTAACAAAAGCAATTCCAAGCTACGAATCAAGTATCAGAGTAGATAGCTCCGAAAAATGGATTGATGAATCCGTTGTCAATTATGTTGTCAACGAAAGTGACTCATATGCTTTGGAAGAAGCATTGCAAATTAAAGAGCAAGCTGGTGACGATTCTGAAGTTGTTGTTGTTACCCTAGGGTCCGAAGCTAACACTTCAAAAGTTATTAAAGATGGTTTAGCTAAGGGCGCTGATCGTGGACTTTTCATTAAAAATGATTCCAAGACGACCGATCCACTTACAGTTGCAAAAATATTTGCTGAAAACTTAAAATCTGAAAACTTTGATTTAGTTTTATCTGGTTTACAATCAGATGATTTGGGTTCAGGTCAAACAGGTGTTCTCATTGGAGAGTTGCTTGAAATGTCTACTGCTACACTTGCCATAGAAACACAGGTTGAAGGAGATAAAATTAAAGTTAAAAGAGAGTTGGAATCAGGATGGTTTCAGTGGGTAACACTTCCTTTTCCATCAAGCATCTCAATTCAGTCTGGTATTAATGAGCCACGTTATCCTTCATTAAAAGGTATTATGGGGGCAAAAAGAAAAGAATTAAATACTCTTGAGTCTACTCCAGAAGCCCAAAATCAAAGCTTTGTAAATTTATTCATTCCTAAAAATGAGAAGGTGACTGAAAAAATTGTCGGTGATTCAGATGCAATTGTTGCTAAGCTTATGGATATTTTAAAAAATAGATTGAAGGTCATATAATGATATTAGTTGTATTAGAAAATCAGAGGGGTAAAATTCATCCGTTCAGTATCGAGGCATTAGTTGCAGGTCAAAAATTTGCAAAAAACCTTAATTGTGACTTAGCTGTATTATGTATCGGTGAAAAAGTTGAAGAATTAAAATCCCAAGCACAAAATTTTAAGTCAAGTAAACTTATTTTAGCAAAACATTCCCTAATAGATATGTATTCAGCTGACGGTTATTCAAAAGTTCTTTCAGATGTTATCACTGAGCTTTCACCTAAATATGTATTATTTGGACATTCTTACATGGTAAGAGATTTTGTACCTAGAGTTAGTGCAAAACTCAATATACCATTCGTTAGTGATATTATTTCAGTTGATTTCAACGATGGAAATCCACATTTTTCTAAACAAGTTTTTAATGCTAAACTTGCAACAAGTATCGAAATATCTTCAGATCAAGCTTTATTAAGTTTTCAGTCTGCCGCATTTTCAAATGATGATATTGAAGAAGGTGAGCCAGAAAGTGAAGTAGATTTCAATGTACAATTGTCAGATAATGATATTAAGTCAAAAAGTGAACCTGAGTTTCAAGAGTCATCTACTGGCGTTGATTTAACGGCAGCGGAATTAATTGTTTCAGTTGGAAGAGGTATTGAAAGTGAAGACAACCTACCATCAATGGAATCGTTAGCCGAAGCAATGGGAGCTGAAGTTGCATCCTCAAGACCTGTAGTAGACATGGGCTGGTTACCTCCTTATAGACAAGTTGGAAGTTCTGGTCAAGTTGTATCTCCTAAACTATATTTTTCTTGTGGTGTTTCTGGAGCGATTCAGCATGTAGTTGGTATGAAGGGTTCAAAAAATATCTTAGCAATTAATAAAGACGAAGATGCTCCAATATTTGAAATTGCTGATTACGCAGTTATTGGTGATGTCCTCGAAATTGTTCCAAAGTTAACTGAAGAAATTAACAACAGTAAGTAGTAAGCTCTTATGTTGCAATTTTCTATTGTAGAACAAGTAATCTTAGCAGTTTTTCTCCTATCAGGTATTACTTTCTTTTTATATCACTTGTTACTAAGACTTAAAATTGTTCTAAAAGGTAAGTCAGATTTTAGCGTTGATGAGCTTCCTAAAAGAATAATTAGAGTATTTGATGAAGTCATTTTACATAAAAAAGTTGTTAGCGGTGATAGAAAGTCTGCTGGTATATTACATGCTCTTGTAATGTATGGTTTCATCTTTTTTGGATTGATAACAATTAATCATTTTGGTATGGCCTTCGGATTTCCAATATTTAGTGAGTCTTTTAGACATACTTATTTTCTGATTTTTGGTGCACCTTGGGCAATATTGTGTACAATAGGTATTCTAGGTTTAGCTTATAGACGTTTTGTGATTAAACCTGAGGCTTTAGGAAAATTTTCTAGCACTTCTGCATTAGTTTCAGTATTCATTGTTACATTAATGACCACTTATTTAATTGATGAATTACATATTTTATCAGGAGCAGCGGAAAAATTTAATTGGTGGTTGCATTCTGGAGTAATTGGTGGGTTTTTATTTTTAATCCCACAATCAAAACATATGCATTTGGTATTATCACCTTTCAATATTTTCTTGCGCCCATTTGAGGTTCCAAATCATGGAGCTATTCCAATCGATATGGAAGCATCTGAAGAGGAATTAGATAATTTATTACTTGATTTATCAAGACTTAGCAAAGATCAAGCTCTTGATATTTTTACATGTGTTGAATGTGGAAGGTGTACAGAGGTATGCCCAGCAAATAGAGGTGGTGGAATCCTAGATCCTAAATATCATTTTATTTTAGATTTAAAAAATCCGATGCTTGAAAGTGGCGATGTAAATGTAGTTGATAAAATCAATGTTGAAGCAGGATGGGAATGCACTACATGTCAAGCATGTACAGAAGTTTGTCCTGTTGGAAACCACGTTGAGAAAGCAGATGAAATAAGAAGTTTTCAAGTTCTTGCAGAAGGTGACGTTCCACAAGAGTATCAAAAGCTTTTAAGAAATTTACAAGAAACGGGAAATACTGAAGGATCATCATCAAGTGAGCTACTTAATGAACTTCCAGTTTATACAGCTGACAAAGAATTGGTGCTTTGGCTGGGTTGTTTTGCTAAGCATGCAATGGACCCTAATTTTGTAAGTTCGGTAAGAAATTTTGTAAAAATACTTGAATCAGCCGGGGTGACTTATGGTGTATTAAGTAATGAACAATGTTCAGGTGATCCTGCAAATAAATTGGGAGATAAATTAACTTATCAATTATTAATGGATCAAAATGTTGAAGAACTAAATAAAGTAAAAAATGTCACAACTATGTGCCCTCACTGTGTTGTAAATCTTCAAAAAGAATATAAAAAATATCATGAAATTAAATACGAGGTAAAACATCATACCCAAGTGATTTCAGAGTTATTAGATGAAGGAAGAATCAATATTAATCCAGGTTCATTAGAGAAAGTGACTTATCATGATCCATGTAATCTTTCAAGAACTCTTGATGAAGTTTCTGCTCCTCGAAATGCTATAAAAGCAGCTGCGCCAGAATTCTTTGAATTAGATGAAAGCGGTAAAGATACCTTGTGTTGTGGAGCTGGTGGTGCTTTATGGTGGAAAAAAGATAGTGGAGAAGGTAGAACCCACCTTTTAAGAGCTGAGCAGGTTATTGAATCAAAAACTGATACAGTAGTTACCGGATGTAATTTTTGTTATGGTATGATGAATCAAGGTATCGGACCATTGACTCCTGCTGGACAAGAAGAAATTAAAGTTAAAGACGTTGCAGATATTGTAGCTGAGAATCTTTCTTAAGAGTTTTTAAAAATGTCAATTGCTGAACAAGGCTCACCAAAATAGATTCGTTTAGCATATCGAGTTAATTTAGCAGCAATAATTAAATATGCCCATGTAGGAATTGTTGCTTTTGAACATCCTTTAATAATGACTTTTTGATCTTGATACTTTTCCCATTCAATTAAAGATACTTTTTCCCTAAAATCTTTTTCTTTAATTATTCCTTCAGTTAGAAAGTCGTCTAAATTTATATTTTGCATTATTTAATAACCTGAATTGCTTTGTTTATTTTATCAACAAGAAAATCTACTTCTTCAGTATTGTTATAAAAATAAAAACTAGCTCGAGCACACGCTGTGATGTCCAATGCTTGCATTAGTGGTTGACAACAATGATGACCTGATCTAATATTAATTCCTTCGTAATCTAAAAAGTGTGCTAAATCGAGTGAGTGAACACCTTCAATATTAAAGCTTATAATTGGAGTTCTTTCAGAAGCGTTTCCATAAATTGATATCCCATCAATTGATTTCATTTTTTCTAAGGAATACTCATTTAAAAAGTTATCATGTTTTTCTAAGCATGCCTCTAAATAATCTACTGCTTCCGCAAGTGCAATGACTTGAGCTGCCATTGGGGATCCTGGTTCAAATTTATGCGGAATACTTGTCCAAGTAGATTCAGTCATTGTGACAGTTTCAATTACGCCTCCACCAGTTTGATATGGTTGCATTTCTTCTAAAATTTCTTCCTTACCATATAATACACCAACTCCGGTAGGCCCAAACATCTTATGGCCAGAAAAAGCATAAAAATCACAATCTAAATCTTCAACATTTACTTTCATATGAGGAATACTTTGACATCCATCAATCATAATTTTCGAACCATTCTTTTTAACAATACTAGTAATCTCTTTAACTGGATTTATTGTTCCGAAAACATTTGACGCATGAGTTATGCTTACTATTTTAACATTACTATCTAAAGATTTTTTTAAGTCTTCAAGATTGATAGTGCCATTCTCAGTTGATCTTATATACTTAATTTTAGCACCTGTCTTTTTACAAATTATTTGCCAAGGAATTATGTTAGAATGATGTTCCATATCCGTAAGTAAAATAACATCGCCAGAATTTAAATTATCATATCCCCATGATTCAGCTACAAGGTTGATACTTTCTGTAGCACTTTTTGTAAAAACAATTGAATTTTTTGATGCCCCAATAAAATCTGCTATTCTTTTTCTGCTATTTTCGAATGCATTGGTGGCTTTTTCACCTAATTCGTACACACTTCTATGTATGCTTCCTCCAAATTTTTCGTAATATTCTGATTCACAATTAATTACCTGTGTCGGAGTCAAACTTGTCGCAGCGCTGTCAAGATAAACTAAAGTTTTACCTCGATTTTTTTCTTTAAGATTTGGAAAATCTTGTCTGATATTTAACATAATAATTTAATAAAGTCCTAATTGTAACTTTGCCGCATCACTCATCATATCTTGATTCCATTGAGGTTCCCATACAAGCTCTACTTCAACAGCTTTAGCGCCACTGAGTGATAACAATTTTTGTTTCACTTCATCAGCAATTACAGGACCCATTCCGCAACCTGGAGCAGTTAGTGTCATTTGAATTAAAATATTTACTCCACCTTCCTGCTCTTTTATCTCACAGTTGTAAACTAATCCAAGATCAACAATATTTACAGGAATTTCGGGATCATAACATGTATGTAAAACATTCCATATTTCTTCCTCACTTGCAAAGTTATTGGAACTTATATCACGCTTTTCTTCTCCAATTTTTTCGCCATCAATACCACTTAATTGATACATATTACCTTCAACAACTATAGTATAGTTATCTCCTAGTGATTGAGAAATGATACCTGTTTTTCCTTTTTCTAAAGTTGTTCTTACTCCATCAGGAACACTGTGAACAACTATATCTTGTAATATTGTAAACTCTTTATGCATTATCTAATTCCCTCTTAATGTATTTAAGTGAACCTAGAAATCCATTTTGTCTCTGACTAGATATTGCTGGACCAAGATTTAGCCATTCAAATAAGCTATTAGGATCATCAAAACTATTTATAAAATTTATTATACTCTTTTTTTCAGAATTATTAAAACCAATTTGAAGAATTCGAAGCAGACCTTTAACAATCGTACTTTCTGAAAAAGCTTTGAGCGTTACAAGATTATTTTCATAACCTAGTTTTAGCCAAGTTTGTGAAGTACATGCATGGATTTTTCTATCTTCAGTTCGATCAGACTCGTTTATATGATCTAGCTTTTTGCCTAAATCAATTAAATACACCAACTTGTCTTGTCCATCTAAAACAGAAAAGCCATCACGAATATTTGCGAGATTATTTTTTATATTATCCATTAATCCAACTATCCAAAGCAATTTCGGATATATCTTGGAGCGATGAAAGAGAAAAGTCGTCAATGACTTCTTTTGCAAAAGCTTTGATCAATATTTTTTGAGCACTTGAATAGTCAATTCCTCTGGCACGTAGGTAAAAAATACTATTCTCATCCAAAGCACCTGTTGTTGAACCATGTCCACAAGAAACATCATCAGCATAAATTTCTAGTTGAGGATTGGAAAATGCATTTGATTCAAGTGAAAGAAGGAGATTCTTATTAGATTGATTTGAATCAGTTTGTTGCGCTCCTTCAGCAACAATAACTTTGCCATTAAAAACTGCTGTAGATTTATTATCTAGGACATTCCTCACATGTTGAAAACTTGTACAATGTTCAGCTTTGTGGTTTATTAAAATATTGTTGTCAATATGCTGCTCATCTTTACCAAGATTTAAAATATTAATTTTAGCATCACTTCCTGAGTTGTTAAGGTCAACCTCAATAAATTCCTTATTAAAAAAAGAGCTTGTGATTATGGAATCAACACTTAATACAACATCTTTTTTAATTTGATAGTAGTTGTATGATAATGAATATGTTTGTGAGTGATCATTAAAAGATTTTCCATATTTGAATACTGTAGAATTTTCACAAATGAATTTGTTTAGCTTCAAATTGAATATTGAATGGTTTTCTTTAATATCTTCTTCAATGATAGAAATTTCCGACCCTTCATTAATATGAAAAATATTGAAGGAAGATACTCTTTCATTATTGCCGTTTTCAAAAAAATAATTTTTGATATTAATAACTTCCTCAATAACCGAATTTCTTTTAAACGAAAGATAACTCCCATTTTCAAATTCAGATATTCCAAGATTAAACATAGATTCTTTTAAAAAATTTTCAGAGCAACGTAATAGTTCTTTGTCATTAAGCTCATCTAAGTTTTTAACTTCAAGTAAATCAGAAAATTTAAAATTTTTTAATGAATTTTTATCAAGAACCCCATTAACAAATACAATTGATAATTCATCGGATTCAATTTTTTGATTTTTAATTGAAGAAGATGATTTGTTAAAACTTTTAAAATTTTTGGAAGAGGTGAATTTCCAATTTTCGAGTTTTTTGCTTGGTAAACCATTTGCATTGAAAAATTCTAAACTATTTTTTTTGATTAAGTCGATCATTTTATTTTTCTAACCAAGAATATCCATCTTTTTCAACTTTTTCTACGAGTGACATATCTCCAGACTCAACAATTTTTCCATCAATCATTAAATGAACTACATCAGGTTTAATGTAGTTGAGTAAACGCTGATAGTGGGTGATAATTAATACAGAATTATTTTCATTTTTAAACTTATTAACACCTTTAGCAACTGTTCTTAGTGCATCAACATCTAATCCTGAATCAGTTTCATCTAAAACTGCTAACTTTGGATTTATGGTTAGTAGTTGAAGGATTTCACTTTTCTTTTTTTCTCCTCCAGAAAATCCGTCATTTATAGATCTCTTTAAAAAAGAATCATCAAGTCCTAGTTCTGATAATATGGCTTTAGCATTATTTAAAAATTCTAGTGCATCCATTTCATCTTTACCTTGATGTTTTCTATGAGCATTTAATGCTGATCTTAAGAAATAGGCCATACCTACTCCAGGAATAGCAACTGGGTATTGAAAGCATAAAAAAATACCTTCTAAAGCTCTATTTTCAATGCTCATCTCAGTAATATCAGTATCATTCATTGAAATACTTCCACCATCTACTTCGTAAGCTTCATTACCAGCAATTACATTAGCTAATGTGCTCTTACCAGAACCATTTCTACCCATAATTACATGCACTTCTCCAGCTGGTATTTCCATATCAATACCTTTTAATATTGTTTTATCATCAATCGATGCTTCTAAGTTTTTAATTTTAATCATTTTATTATCCTACACTATTTTCAAGGGTTACTTCAATCAATTGTTTTGCTTCAACAGCAAATTCCATAGGTAGTTCTTCAAAAACTTCTTTACAGAATCCGTTTACAATCATTGAAACAGCATCATCAAGCTTTATACCTCTTTGATTACAATAGAAAAGTTGATCTTCTCCAATACTAGAAGTAGTAGCTTCATGTTCCATTTTTGCTGATGGATTTTTTACATCTATATATGGAAAAGTATGAGCTCCACATTTATCTCCAATTAGAATAGAATCGCATTGTGAAAAATTTTGCGCATTTTCAGCTTTTTTTAAAATTTTAACTCCACCGCGATAAGTATTTTGTCCTTCTCCCGCAGATATACCTTTTGTAATGATAGTGCTTTTTGTGTTTTTACCCATGTGAATCATTTTTGTACCAGTATCAGCTTGTTGTTTGTTTTTTGTCACTGCTACTGAATAAAATTCACCAACACTATTGTCTCCTTGCATAATTACACTAGGATATTTCCAGGTAATTGCAGAGCCAGTTTCAACTTGTGTCCATGAAATTTTTGAATTATCACCAAGACAAGTTCCTCTTTTTGTTACAAAATTATAGATACCACCTTTACCTTCTTTATCTCCGGAATACCAGTTTTGAATTGTAGAATATTTGATAGTGGCATCTTTATGAGCAACAAGCTCTACGCATGCAGCGTGCAATTGATTTTCGTCCCTCATTGGTGCTGTACATCCCTCAAGATAACTTACATAGCTACCTTCATCAGCAACGATAAGAGTACGCTCAAATTGACCAGTGTTGGTTGCATTGATTCTAAAGTAAGTAGATAGTTCCATTGGGCATCGTACGCCTTTAGGGATGTAAACGAATGAACCATCACTAAATACTGCAGAATTCAAGGCAGCAAAATAATTATCGGTTGCAGGTATAACAGAGCCCAAATATTTCTTTATTAATTCAGGATGATCATGAACTGCCTCCGAAAAAGAACAAAATATAATTCCATGTTTAGCAAGCTCCTCTTTAAATGTAGTTGCAATTGATACACTATCAAAAACTGCGTCAACAGCTACACCCTCTAATCTTTTTTGTTCATCAAGGGAAATGCCAAGCTTATTGTAGGTTTCCAGTATTTCAGGATCGACATCATCAAGACTATCATTCTTTTTTTGTTTAGGAGCAGCATAATAACTTAAAGCTTGATAATCGATTGGTTCGTATTCAATTTTTGCCCAAGTTGGTTCGGACATTTTTTTCCAATTCTTAAATGCTTTCAATCTCCATTCAAGCAACCATTTAGGTTCATTTTTAATTCTTGAAAGTTTAGTAATAACCTCTTCATTAAGGCCCGGATCAAATTTAGTTTGATCTATATCTGTTGTGAATCCGTATTTATACTCTTGTTCAAGAGTTTTATCAATTACCTGTTGATTTTTATCTACCATAATTATGCTGAAAAGCTAATCCCGCATCCACATGTTCTTGTGGCATTTGGATTATTAACTTTAAACCCTCCGTTAAGTAAGTCTGTTGAAAAATCTATCTCACATCCTCTGACATAAATCCAGCTTTTGACATCACAAAATATTGTAATGCCATGGCTGTCAAATACTTTGTCAAATTCATTTTTTTCATTTTCAAATGTTATTTTATACGACATTCCAGAGCAACCACCAGTATCAATTGTAACTCTGATTCCTTTTGAATCGGTTTCTTCGTTTTCAATTATATTCTTTAGTCTAGTTGCAGCTTTTTTAGTAATACTAATTTTTTGGTTTTTAAGATCTTCGTTCATTATAACCCTAATTTTACTTTACCTTCCTCTGTCATCATTTCTGGGCTCCATGGTGGATCGAACGTTAACTCTACATCTACTCTTGAAATAGATTCAATTGATGACATTTTACTTTTTATGTCTTCAATCATATATTGACCCATTGTACAGCCAGGAGTAGTAAGAGACATTACAATATCCACTGAAAATTTTTCACCTTCTTCATTAATTTTCAAGTCATAAATTAATCCAAGATTCCACAAATCTATCGGAAGCTCTGGATCATTACATTGCTTGAGTACTTCAACCACATTATTTCTTATGTTTTTCATATAAGGGAAGGAATTTAATTACCATAAGATTTATGTCCTATAGTTTTAGAAAATTTTAATTTTCATACTAATTGCTATGTTAAATTCCATAATGTAAATTGTTTCTCATTTGGAGAAAAAAATGGCTAAAAACGTAAGCAACAAAACAATCGACAATGTTACTATTAGATTTGCAGGTGACTCTGGAGATGGTATGCAGTTGAGTGGTGGAAGATTTACACAAACTTCTGCTGTTGTTGGAAACGATTTAAGTACCCTACCGGATTTTCCAGCAGAAATTCGTGCTCCTGCAGGTTCTTTGGCAGGTGTTAGTTCTTTCCAAATCCATTTTAGCTCACAGGAAATTCATACCCCCGGTGAAAAACCTGACGTATTGGTTGCAATGAATCCTGCTGCACTAAAAGTACACTTAAAAGATTTAGTACCAGGTGGTACTCTAATTGTAAATAAAAATGCTTTTACAAAGAAAAATTTAACATTAGCAGGATATGAAGATGATCCCACAGAAGATGGATCACTTGTTGATTACTATTCTACACATTTTATTGAGATGGGGAAGCTTGTTACCAATGCATGTGAAGGAATTGATATACCATCAAAAATGGTTGATCGTACAAAAAATTTATGTGCACTTGGAGTTTTATTTTGGATGTATGACAGACCCCTTGAACCTACAATCGACTGGCTAAATCAAAAATTTAAATCAAAGCCTGATATTATTGAAGCAAATGTAAGAGCTTTAAATGCTGGATATAACTATGGGGATACAGCTGAAATATTTACTACACGATTTATTGTTGAAAAAGCAAAACTTCCGAAAGGTAAATATAGAAATATGAACGGAACACTTGCTTCGTGTTTGGGTATTTTAACTGCTGCTGAAAAAAGTAATTTAGGTATCACCTTTGCAGGTTATCCAATTACACCTGCAAGTAATATTTTGCATACACTTTCTAATTGGAAGCAGTTTGGGATAAAAACGTATCAAGCAGAAGATGAAATTGCTGGAATAGGTGCAGCTTTAGGAGCTTCTTATGGTGGGGCTCTTGGAATTACTGCTTCTTCTGGTCCAGGTATTGCACTTAAAACAGAATTTTTAGGATTGGCAGTAATGACAGAACTACCTTTGGTAGTTATCAATGTTCAAAGAGGTGGTCCAAGTACAGGTTTGCCAACAAAGACTGAACAGTCCGATTTATTTCAAGCTGTTTATGGAAGAAATGGTGAAGCTCCTATTCCCGTTATTGCACCAACTACCCCAGGTGATTGCTTTTTCGCAACTTATGAAGCATGTAGATTAGCTGTTAAATACATGACACCTGTGATTGTATTATCAGATGGATATTTAGTCAATGGTTCCGAACCTTGGCTTATACCTGATCCAAATAAATTAGAAGAATTTAAGGTTGAGTTCGCTCAAGAAGATAAAGACGAACAATTTCTTCCCTACAAAAGAGACGAAGAAACTTTAGCTAGAAGTTGGGCAATACCTGGCACAAAGGGCTTAGAACACAGAATCGGAGGGCTAGAAAAGCAAGATGTTACTGGAAACGTGAATTATGATTCTGATAATCATCAAAAAATGGTTCAGATTAGAGCTCAAAAAATTGCAAATATCGCTAGTGAGCTTCCTGAAACAAAAGTTTTTGGTGAAAAAAGTGGGGATGTGCTTATCTTAAGTTGGGGAAGTTCTCATGGTGCCTGTAGAGCAGCCACAGAATCTTTGTTATCTGAAAATCTTAAGGTTGGCCATGTTTCAATTAATTGGATTTCTCCATTACCTAAAGACTTGGGTGGAATATTGAATAAATATAAAAAAGTTTTAATTCCAGAAGTCAATACGGGACAATTTAGACAAATTATTAGAGCAGAGTATTTAGTTGATGCAATTGGACTGAATGAAGTTCAAGGAAAACCTCTTGGTGCATCAAAAATTGAAAAAAAAGTAAAGGATTTAATCGATGGTTGATAAACCAGTATTGAAAAAAGCTGATTTTGAATCAGATCAGGCAGTTAGATGGTGTCCAGGGTGTGGAGATTATGCAATTCTCGCCCAAACTCAAAAAATTTTCCCTGAAATAACTACTGAAAAAGAGAAAGTTGTATTTATCTCAGGTATTGGTTGTTCGAGCCGATTCCCATATTACATGAACACTTATGGATTTCATACCATTCATGGAAGAGCTCCAACAGTAGCGAGTGGATTAAAAATTTCAAATCCAGATTTATCTGTTTGGCTTGTTACTGGAGATGGTGATGGGTTTTCAATTGGTGGAAATCATATGATTCATCTTTTGAGACGAAATGTTGATTTAAATGTCATGTTATTTAATAATCGTATTTATGGATTAACAAAAGGGCAATATTCTCCAACTTCTGAGCAAGGTAAAATAACTTATTCCACACCGATGGGATCGCTAGACTATCCATTTAATCCAACAAAATTAGCTTTAGGTGCTAGAGGTGCATTTGTTGCTAAAACTATTGATAGAGATTTAAAACACTTACAAAGCATGATAAAAAGAGCAAGCGAGCATCGTGGAACTTCTTTTATTGAAATTTATCAAAATTGTAATATTTTTAATGATGGTGCTTTCTCAGAATTAACCGATAAAGAAACTAAGTCCGAAAGAGTTTTGAAAGTTGAGCACGGAGAACCAATGATTTTTGGTAAAGAAAATAATAAAGGAATTCATCTTGATGGAATCAAACCTCAAGTAGTTACAATTGGAGAAAAACATTCAATAGATGATATTTTAGTTCATGATGAAACCGATGCTTTCATTGGAGATATGCTTTCTAATTTTACTGCAAGTGATACTTTTCCAGAACCTTTGGGAGTATTATATTGTGTTGAGAGACCTACTTATGATGATTTGATGGTAGAGCAGATGAAAGAAGCAGAAAAAAATACTAAAGGTCCAAAAAGTGTTAACGATTTACTTAATGCTGGAGATACCTGGGAGGTTAAATAATGTCTTTCAGGATCGAGCAAGACAGTATTGGTGAAATAAAAGTTCCTTCGAAAGCTTATTATGGTGCTCAAACTCAAAGGGCAATCCAAAATTTCGAAATCGGATGGTCGATGGAATTCAGCTTAATTCTTCCTTATATCATAGTAAAAAAATGTGCGGCAAAGACAAATTATGCTCAAAAAAATCTTTCAAAAAAATTATCCGATGCAATTATTAAAGCATGCAATCATATTTTAGATAACCCTGAGCAGTATTTAAATGATTTCCCAGTACCAGTTTTTCAAACCGGAAGTGGTACTCAAACAAATATGAATGTGAATGAAGTGGTCGCAAACAAAGCCAATGAAATTCTTGGTGCTAAGTTAGGTTCTTACAAGTTTGTCCATCCAAATGATCATGTAAATATGTCACAATCTACAAATGATACTTTTCCAACAGCAATTTTAATTGGAAGCGTGATATCATCTCAGGATAATTTACTTCCTGCACTTTCTTTATTGGAGAAGTCTTTGATTGTTAAATCGAAAGAATTTCACAAAATAATTAAAGTTGGAAGGACTCATCTTCAGGATGCAACGCCGATACGATTAGGCCAAGAATTTTCAGGATATGCATCTATGATTAAAAATGATATTTCAAGAATAAAGCACGCTCTAAAAGAATGTAGCGATTTACCTGTTGGTGGTACTGCTGTTGGGACTGGAATTAATACTCTCAGTGGTTTTGATGAGCTAATGTGTTCATTTATCTCTGAAGAAACAGGTCTTTCATTTAATGTATGTAAGAATAAATTTGAATTGTTATCATCTCAAAATGCAATATCTAACTTATCAGCTCAGATTAGAATTTGTGCAGGATCATTAAATAAGATTGCAAATGATATCCGTTGGTTAGCATGTGGACCAATGGCTGGAATTGGAGAATTAATTCTTCCAACTAATGAGCCAGGTAGTTCGATAATGCCTGGAAAAGTTAATCCAACTCAGTGTGAAGCTGTAAATATGGTTTATGCTCAAATTTTAGGAAATGATACTACAATAAATTACGCAGGTACTAATGGTAATTTTGAACTCAATACTTATAGACCAATTATTGCTTCATCAATTCACGAATCAATATCGTTACTTGCTGAAGTTGCTGAATCTTTTACAATTAATGCGCTTGATGGATTAAAAGCTAATGAGAAGAAAATCAAAGAAAATTTAGATAAATCTTTAATGCTAGTAACTGCACTTGCTCCAAAAATTGGCTATGAAAAGGCAGCTGAAATTGCTAAAAAAGCTCTTAAAGAAAATATTTCTCTTAAACAAAGTGCAAAAGCTTTGGGACATTTATCGGAACAAGAATTTGATAAAATTGTTAAACCAGAATTAATGGTTACACCCAAAAAAGCATGATTAGAACAATTTTTTCATCATTAAGAATAATTTTTTATTTATTTATACTAGTCTTAGTATATGTCTTTTACTTATCAAGAGATTTGCCTTCTTTAGAGCGATTAGAAACTTTTGATCCGGCTATGTTATCTACTTTATACGATAGAAATGGAGAAGTCATTGGGGAATTTTATATTCAGAAAAGAGTTTTTGTTGATATAGAAGATATGCCAGAACATTTAAAAAATGCTGCTATAGCTTCAGAAGATAAAAGGTTTTACTCCCATTGGGGAGTTGATTTACAAAGCTTCTTTAGGGCTGTGGTTGTAAATATTTCATCAATGAGTTTTCGTCAAGGATTTAGTACGCTTTCTCAACAGTTAGCCAGAAATCTTTACAAAGAAGTTGGGTTCAAAGATAGCATTACCCGAAAACTAAAAGAAATGATTACAGCTATTCAAATTGAGCGAACTTATACTAAAGATGAAATACTTGAAATGTACTTAAATACAGTTCATTTTGGTCACGGAACTTATGGAGCTGAGTCAGCAGCAAAAAGATTTTTCAATAAAAATGCTTCTGATTTAACTATAGGTGAGTCTGCAATGTTAGTCGGACTTCTTCCATCACCAGCAAATTATTCTCCACTTAGAAACCTTAATAAAGCAATAGGAAGAAGATCAATAGTTTTAAAGTTAATGTACAATCAAGATTTTATATCCTATCAAGATTACATGGAACATAATAGTATAGTTCCTGATAATATTTATTATGAAATACCAAAAGGGAAAGCCTCATATTTTACAGAACATGTTAGAAGGATTTTGGAACAACAGGATGAACAATTAGGAATTAATATTTATCAAGATGGATTAAAAATACATACAACTCTTGATTACAGATTACAGAAAATAGCTGAAGACTCTGTAATGCAAACATTGAAAAAAAATCAAGATGAATTTAATCGCCAACTTTTTGCCAATAAGGAAAAATTCTCACAACTTGCCTATTTATCAATTTTTGATGCTGATTCTGTTAAAATGATGTTAGAGGGACAAGTAGAATTGTATGATGAGCTTCGGAAAGAACTTCTAGTGCAGTGTGCTTTCATTGCATTGGATACTAAAACAGGTGAGATTTTAGCAATGATTGGTGGAAGATCAGATTATCCTGATGAATTTAATCGCGCTACTCAAGCTTTAAGGCAACCAGGTTCTGTCTTCAAACCTTATATATATACTGCAGCTATCGATAATAACTATCCTGTAACAACACAACTTTTAAATCAACCAGTTGCCTTGTATAGGAATAATGCAAAAGGTGAAAGAGAAAAGTGGACGCCTGGAAACTATGATAAAAGTACTGGAGGATTGACAACACTTAGAGAAGGTCTTCAAAAATCTCTAAATTTAATTTCAGTTAGAATGGTCCAAGAACTTGTTCCCCCAAGGCAAGTAAAAGACATTGCACAACGAATGCAAATCACAACACCTATTAGAGCAGTTGATTCAATAGCTCTTGGTACTTCAGAAGTAAAGCCAATTGAGATTGTGGCTTCATATTCTACTTTTGCTAATAAAGGAATTTATTCTAGCCCAATTGCTATAACGAGAATTGAAGATAAGTATGGCAGAATTATTAAAGAATATTCAATAGATCAGAAAGAAGTTTTAAGTCCAGAAACTGCTTACATGGTAACAAATTTGCTACAATCAGTAGTCGATAGCGGCACCGGAGGAAGTTTGAGATGGAAATACAAATTTAGACACCCAGCTGGTGGTAAAACTGGAACAACTCAAAACTTGAGTGATGCCTGGTTTGTTGGATTTACACCTAATATTACAGCTGGAGTATGGTATGGAATTGATGAATATTCTGTAAGTTTAGGTGATGGTCAGTACGGTGGAGTTGCTGCACTTCCAGCTTGGGCTTCATTTATGAAAAACGCCCACAATGAACTAAACATTTCAAAAGATAAATTCGAAGTACCAGATGGAGTTGTTGAAGTCGAAATAGATTCTGACACAAAACAATTACCAACTAATAGAACTAAAAATTTGGAGAAAGAGTATTTTCTCCGATCTAACGTTCCTCAGTAAACTAATTTTTTGCGTTTGATAGTTTAAGAACTATTATTCCGCTAATAAAAAGAACAATATTTGGGAGCCAAGAGCCTAATCCAGGGTTTAAAAGACTCCGATCAGCTAATTGTTCACCCCATATGAGTAAAATATAATACACTAAAAAGAATGCTATGCTTAAACCTGAGGCTATAGTCATTCCTCCATTACGGACAAGAATTCCAAGTGGTGCACCTACCATGGTAAAAAGAATACATGCTAGTGCTAGAGTAAATTTTTTATGAATCTCAACTTTGAATTTATTATTAGTCTTTTCATAATTTTCAATTAATGTAAATTCATTCTTAAACTGTCTTGCATTATTTGTCAGAGATAAAATGTAATCCTTATTTTCAAATGCAGAAATTGTTACATCTTCATTATAATCTCTTTCCTCTGTTACTACATTATTTTTTAATTTTTTTAAAAGCTCAATTTCATTTTCTATTATTGCCAGTGAATTTGCGTTAGGATTTGTAATACCTATTTGTTCTTTCACTTTATCAATCCTATCATAAATTTTTGAGATTAAATCTTTATTTTTCTCAATTTCTTGAATCATTTGTGGAACTCTCATTTCTCTATCTGTACGATTTGACTCACTTGTTCTATTTAACATTAAGTCATCCATAGAAATAATTATTTGATGAGTTTTATATTTTATTTTTCTGTAGTAATCATAATCTGAAAGGTCTATTTCATGAATTTCACCATCACTTAAATTGATTGTAATCGTATTTCCGTTTGATGAAAGTGTGCCTTCATTAGCATAAATTGTAGTTTGCTCAGAATCATTATTTTTACTAAAAATTTTAACATCTTTAAAATTTTTACCATCCATTTCTTTTACAATCATAGTATACTGAGGAATCATATCAACGAAATATCCAGGCTCAATGGATAATTCAGGCTTTTTCTTATAAATATCTTTTGCAAGAAGACGTGCATTATAATTCATTTCAGGTAAAATGAAATTATTAAAAAGACATAATCCAATAGCAACCAAAGAACCAAACCATATTGCAGGCTTGATTATATTATAAAGATTCACACCAGCAGATTTTAATGCAGTAATTTCATTTTGTTGCGCCATTCTTCCAAACGTCATTACACTTGATATCAGAAGAGACATTGGTACAGATAAAGCTATAATCCATGCAAGATTTAAATATAAGTACTCAAATATTGTTATCACGTCTAACCCTTTTCCTAAAAAGCGATCAACTGCCCTTATAAGAAATTGTAAAAAAAGTACAGTAGTAATTACTGCGACAGATAGTACAAATGGAATGAAGGATTGTTTAAGTAAATATTTATTAAGTGTATTCATGTGAATTTTAAAATTTAACTCTACTTGTGTAAAAACCTAAACTATAATAAGTTCCCATGCTTAAATTTATTAAGACATATGGTGACTGTAGCTCAGTTGGTAGAGCCATCGGTTGTGGTCCGATTGGTCGTCGGTTCGAGTCCGATCAGTCACCCTCATTATTTCGGGGCGTAGCGTAGTCCGGTTAGCGCACCTCGTTTGGGACGAGGGGGTCGCAGGTTCAAATCCTGCCGCCCCGACAAAATTTTAGTTAAGCATTAAAACTCAAAATTGTTTTTCCTCAAAATATTTAAAAATAAAACGTAAAATATATTATGACATTTCTTAAGAAAACAATTAAGAGTAACCAAAGCATAGAACTATATAAATTCAATGGAGAAAATTTTGTCAACTTACCTCAAAACTTCCATGATGAAAATACAATTAAGGTATGCTTTCTTGATCTTGAAACAACAGGTACAAATAAAGAATCATCTAAAATAATTGAATTTGCAGGAAAACTTGCTGCTATTAATAAGGAGAACGGGGATCTAATAGGTATAATTGATAGTTACCAATCATTTAATGATCCTGAAGAGCTTATTTCACCAGTAATTACAAGAATCACTGGTATTACCAATAAAGATGTGGAAGGGCACTCTTTAGACTGGGAAATTATTTCTTCAATTCTCAATAAAGCTGATATTGTGGTAGCTCATAATGCTACTTTTGATCGAGGTTTCATGGATAGATATTTACCACTTTCAAAAGAAAAAGTTTGGGCATGTTCTGTGAATGATATTAATTGGTCGCAAAGGGGTTTCAATGCAAAAGGCCAAGAAATTTTATGTATTTGGCACGGATTTTATTATGAATCACACCGAGCAATGTATGATGTAGATGCCTTAATCCACTTGGTCACATATGATGTCAAAGGACAAAATAAAGCATCGTTAGAGTTAATATCAAACTCAGTCAAACCAACTTACAAAATTGCAGCAATTAATAGCCCTTACGAAACAAAAGACTTATTAAAATTAAGAAATTATAGGTGGAACAGCGTAAAAAGATATTGGTGGAAAAATATCTTCTTTGAAGATCTAGAAAGTGAAAAAGAATGGATGGCTGATAATATTTATAATGGACACTTTCAAGGTCAAGTTGTTGAAATTGAATTAACTGATAAATATAAATCTTAATCAATCATATTATGAAACATTTAGAACAATCAAAATGGACTGCAGTTAAAAAAATCAAAGATTGGCGCCATTATGAAGTATTAAACATCAATAAAAAAGAACAAAAAGTTGAAATGTTTTCTGTATGTGCTAAAAAGATTAGAATTGAAGTAGCTTTTAAAGATCTTAAAGATAATTCTAAGTGGCAAAGGGGTTGGATTGAAATTGTCGAAGAAAGTTCTTAATATTTGAAGTGATATCTTATTTAAAATTTTTTTTAACACCTTTTTACTTATTGTTGATGGCCACATCCTTAATAGTTGATGGTTGGATTGGTCTTTCAATAGCTTTCTTTGTTATATTATCAATTGTAATTGGGGAATTATCATTTGGAGATGATATTTCAACTCCTAACTATCGATTTCCATTTCTTTTAGATTTTTCCCTCTTTATAAACGTCCCATTATTTTTAATAGTACTTTATTTGTATCTAGATAGAATCTCAAATACATTTGAACTGTATTATTTATTCTACATTCCAACTCTAGGGTTATTAATGGCACTTAGTTTAATCAATATTGGACATGAATTAGTTCACAGAACTAGTAAAAAATTCGATTGTGAAGTAGGTAATTGGGCTCTTGCCACTGCTTGGAACCCAGCTTTCGCAATTGAGCATGTTTACGGACATCATAAAAATATTGGTGTGGTTGAAGAAGACCCTGTCACTGCAAGTCATGGAGAAAATCCAATTAGTTTTGCTTTTAAAGCTTTTTTTAAAGAACACACCCATGCATGGGGAATTGAAACCAGACAATTAAGGCGAAGAAAACAAAATATTCTATCTTTTCATAATAGAATTTTAAATGGTTACTTACGAACTGTGATTGTTTTTTCTTTAATCGGATATTTTTTTAGTTGGCAAGCAATGCTGATTTATATCATTTTAGGTATTGTAGCAAATTACATTTTTCAATTAACAAATTTCATTGAGCATTATGGACTGGTACGTATTAAGGGTAAACCCGTTCAATACCATCATTCATGGAATTCAAATAATAAAATGACTAGCTATTTAACTTATAATTTGACAAGACATTCAGATCATCATGTTCATGCACAAAAAGAATTTTGGGAATTAAATCCATGTGATAATACAGGAGTTGTTTTGCCATCTGGTTACTTAACGTATATCCTTTTATTTACTTTTTTCCCTGCATTTGCTAAGTCTCAAATGGAGCCTAGATTAAAGAATTGGCATCAAAATTATGCTTCAGATGATGAAAAGTTATTGACTACTCATTATCTTAATTTTTCTAGTTAGCGTAAAGAAAATATTTTGCATATATTTTTCTTCTTATGTTATCATCACAATTTTTAATTGATCAAAAACAATGTTGCGGTAATGGATGTATGATGTGTCCATACGAACCACGCCATATCAAAGGAAATGATCAATTACAAAAAAGATGGAATCAATCCAAAAAAAAATCGTATAATACTCACATGAATAAAATTAATATTCCAATGATAGGTCTTGGTACATGGCTTATACCAAATGATGAAGCAGAATTAATTACAAAAGATGCAATTAATCTGGGCTATAAACATATAGATACAGCTGAAATATATCGTAACGAGGAAGGAATAGGGAAAGCCATAAAATCTTTATCTATTTCAAGAAATGATATATACATCACAACTAAAATGTGGCCTGGAATGTCAAAACAAGAAGAACCATATCAGAATTACAAAGGTGCATTAAAGGCCTGTGAGCAAAGTTTAAGATTGCTACAAGTTGATGAGATAGATTTATATCTTATTCATAATCCATTTGCGAAAGAAAATAGATTAGAGCTATGGGAAGCAATGGTAGAACTAAAGAAACAGGGCAAAGTAAAACATATTGGGGTTTCTAATTATAATGTTCATCACATCAAAGAAATTGAGGAAGCAGGAATTGAGATGCCTGCTGCTAATCAAATTGAGATTCATCCATGGCATGTAATACCACAGCCTTTGGCAGAATATATGGATAAGCACGAAATTCTTCCAATTGCCTACTCTACATTAGCACCAATTCCAAATTGGAGAGAAGGGTCACGATGGAACGGAAAGCCAGAGGATATGAAAAGTGGAGCAATGCCTTGTGAAGATATTGCAAATAAATACGGAGTTACTGTTCCGCAATTATTTTTAAAATGGGCGATTCAGCTTGGATATCCTGTGTTACCAAAGTCTGTCAAATCTGAAAGACTTAAAGAAAATTTAAGCTTGGATCACTTTGAAATTTCAATTGATGATATGACTTTAGTTTCAAATATAGCAATTGATAAACAAAAATGTCTTGCTTGGTCCGGTGATTTTGATCCCTTGGATGTAGATTAATTTATTACCATTAGAATACTTTTTTTATCTTAACTTCAGTCAAGAGGGTATATTTTATGTCAAATATGATAAATATTATAAATGATGTTGACACTGAGGATTTGGGTGAAATAATGATGGATTTTGCTGAATCACTTCAGCTAAGAGGTGTCAATATTGTAGTTTGTAATATATCTCTCGAAGACTTAAAGAACGAACGATTTGAAAATATTAAAAAATTAGATTATTATGAGTACGGTGATTGGGATAATTTAAGCTATTATGTTTCAGATCAAGAAATAGATAGAATCAAAAAACAATTCCAAGAAGATTTACAAGATTGTTTAGACAACGAAGAAAGTGAAGCTGAAGATTGTACACATATTTTTTCTTCATTTTTATATTGTAATGATGATTTTGACGATGAATCGGGATACAATTTTGAATATAAAGATTATGTGTGGGGCGGAATGTCCTCAAACTAATTAAAATGATGTGAGAAAATTTCAATTAAAAAAAGGATAGAACTATGAATGAGTTTCAAATTAATAACCCTGCAGATTGCATGGCATATTTATTAATATTTGTATCAGGTAGTGATGGAGAATTATCGGGACATGAAGGAACAGCTACTATGAAAATATTGACTGAATTTATAAATCATTTTGAAATAGACATTGATAAAGATGGTGCAGTAGACAATAAGGATGCAGTTGCATGTTTTACTAGGACATTAAATCTTTATGAATCATTGCCAGAAAAAGAAGCAGCTATGCTAATGATAAATTCAGCAGATACTATTAAGAAAAATGTTGATAAAGACAATTTACCAATCATCATTAAAAACTTAAGGGCATTGTCTACGGTAGATCAGACAGTATCAAAAAGTGAAAAAGAAGTTGTTGATATTATTGAAGAAATTTTCATGATGTCTGATAATTAAAGGAAGTAGCTCAAAAAATTAAATCTTAAATAAAAGGGAAATAAATATGCATTATATTGAACTTAATGAAGAAGCAATAAAGCATTTACCAGAAGGATTTGATGCATTTTCTGCTATTGAAGAAAATGATTATTTTTACTTAGAAAATACAGATTTAGTTGTTGCATACGATTGGGACTATGATTCAATGAGTGAAGAACTGATAGACAATCTTAATAAATTTGATTTAGCAAAAGTATTAACTAAAGTTTTAAAGTTTTGCGACTCTTTTGAATTTGCTTATGGTGGATATAGCGGATCTAACTTTTTTGAATATTTTCATTTTAACGGAAAAAAACTTACCCATGTTTACGGAGATTTCGCCGACTTAGTAGATAATGAAGATTATGATGAGGCATATACTGATTTAGAAAACTCTATTAGATTTGAAGGAGAATTATCATCGGAGTTTTTAGATGGGGTAAATGACATAATTAGTGAAGGCAATTCGTATGGATTAGCTTTTTACGATTTAAAAGGTAATAAAATCAATTAATGAAATACAAAATTCAAGAATTAACACAAAAAAATCTTCAAAAAATTTGGAACGGCAATTTCCCCCGATGCAATTATACAACCGAACAAATTCAATATAACTTTGAATTAAAACTTTTTCAATATGCTGCTGGAAGGATGTATGATCTTGGTTTCAGTCCTGAAATCACTTCTGCCTATCGACAAAATATTAATGAGGACACTTCAAGATCTAAGCAATTCCAAAGATTGCTTTTAGGATACTATGGTTTGCCATTCACTTTAACTCCTTTTAGATCTGGATTAAGCAGTAAACGAGCAAATCGTAAACGATCAAAAACAACAAGTGACCATATAATTGGAGTTACTCTAACAGGTCAATATGTGAAAAATGAATTGGATAATCGTGTAAATAATAATTACAAGGATTTGAATAGAAAAATTTTACGTGAGGCAATCAAAGATATGTCTCATGATTTTTTACCAAATCATTTATGGTTGTGGGCAACATGTCGTATTACAAGGAATGAGCATAAGGCTGAAAATTTAGTAAGAGGAGATAGTGCTCCAAAGGGCAAAAATCCTTTAAAATATAAGGCTAATTTTGAGCATTATAAAAAAGCAAAATCACAAATAGAAGTTGAAGCATATAAATAAGCAATATCGTTCCAAAAAAAAAGAGTTTGTCTGCTCAACAAATGTTTTCAGGAAAACCGGTAAACTTTATTACATAAATAAGGAAGGAAATTTAATAGAAACAGTTATGGGTCATCGTAATCCCAACCACAAAGGAACGTTAGTAGGTGAATTAAATATCGTCAGGGAAAAAGGTTATTTATACTTTTGCTATGATAGTGAAAATTTTGAAAATAAGATTGATATTTATCGAGTAAAATTAGGAAATAGTGAAAAAATTAGATAAAGAAACTTGGTTTAAAAATGAAATTGTTAAATCCAAATTAGAAGAAGTTTGGAATGAGGAAGGGGATTACTATCAGGCATGTTTCAACGAAGTCATTATGGTTTTAAAAGAGCATAAAAAATATTATGGCCAAAATATTTTTGAAGATTCAAAGTTTATTGGTAGAAGATATAAAGATATGATTGGGGCCCATGGTATTGGTAAAACAGCTATAAATATTGGCCTTATTACAGAAGAGGCACACTACTATAAAAAGAATAAAAAGAAAATTACAAAAGATCATTTATTTGGTTATATAACAATCGCAAAAACGGTTATTAATGCTTTTCTCCAAGGAAAAATTGAAGATGATGAAAATTGGTTAAAAAAATATTTTCATTTATGGCTAGTCATTTACGTAACGGATGAAGAACATCATAAGGATAGTATTGGACGTTCAAATCAAAAATCAAATGCAAATTTAAATTATGATTATAAAAAACAAATGAAACACTACAATAAAGTAAGTAGATTATTGATTGATACTAATTTCAAGTTTAGAAAAATAAATAAGAAATATAAAGAAGCAGTGGTTCAAAGAAATAATGGTATAGATTATGACTAAATCGTTCAGTGTTGTAGATCAACCAAATAAAAATTTTGATAATGATTTTTTGGGAATAGATAATCATGCTCAAGCATTAACAAATTTTATAAAGTCATGTCAAACTCCACTTACAGTTGGAATTCAAGGAGAATGGGGTAGCGGTAAAACATCTTTATTAAATAGTATTTCTCATAAGCTAGGTGATAAAGAATATAAAATTATAACTATCAACGCATGGGAGCAGGCCCTTTTATCAAAACCTGAAGAAACCTTATTAAAAATTGTAAATGAAATCATAAATAATCTTACTGATGAGCTATCAGATAAGGAAAAATACAAGAATAAAATTTCTCAAAATTTTGAAAAAATAACTAAAGGTGCTCTTCGAGTTGCTGGAGCTGCAATTGGAGGTAATGCTACAGCGGAGGTTGTCAAAGACCTAATGGATAACAATCAAAGCGTAATAAATGATCTTAAAAATACTTTAAAAGAAGTTACCTTAAAGATTGTAGATCGTAGAAACTACGATAAAATCGTGATTTATGTAGATGATTTAGACAGAATTGATCCACCAGACGCTGTTTCCATTTTAGAGCTTTTAAAAAATATTTTTGATATTGAGCATTGTGTTTTTGTTTTAGCAATTGATTACCAAGTTGTAGTAAAAGGATTAGAGAAAAAATTTGGTAAACGAAACGATTCCAATGAGTGGGAATTTAAAGCATTTTTCGACAAAATAATTCAATTGCCTTTTATGATGCCTATAGGTCAATATGATATTGGTAATTATGTTCAATCGCTTTTACAACAAGTTAATTATTTAAACTCTGCCCAAGATAAAGTTAATGATGTTGAGGTTTCAGAAGCTTTAACAAGCATTATCGAATTTTCCATTGGCGGAAATCCCAGATCTTTAAAGCGATTAGTAAACTCTTTATCTTTAATTCAAATGTTTATGGACGCTAGGGAAAACAAGGATCAATCATCAAAGATGACTGAAACCGAAAAAGATATTTTGATGTTTGCTATTGTGTGTATGCAAATTCAATATCCTGATATTTATGAGATGTTATCACTTTTTCCAAACTTTAAATCCTGGGATGATGAAGCAGTTCATGAAATAACTGATGGAAAAGAAAAGAATGTAGAGATTTACCCAAATTTTAAAGAGGATAAAGAAGCTATTTCAGTTAAAGATTTGTTTGATGAGGACTGGGAGCAAGCACTTTACTCTGTTTGCTACATAAAGGAGAGATATCGCTATAAAGTAACTGAAATTTCTAAATTATTGAACTTTATTGATGATGTTATCCTGAAAGAGAAAAATGATTTAGATGTCTCTGAAGCAATTCGAGAAATATTATCTGAAACATCCATCACCAGTGTTGCCTCAAAAGACCTAAATAAAAACGATCGAAAACCTTTTGAAAGAGAGTATTATGAAGGATTTGATGAATATTTAACTAATAATAAAAATTCAAAATGGTATAATGCAGACTCTGAAAAAATAATGAGACAATTAGATAAGCAATTACATGAAATGTATGACAACGACCCTCACATTACCTTTGTATATACAAAGACTGGGGGATTGACATTATATTATAAACATAACCTTAAACATAAAATGGGTAAAAAGTTTGCTGGAATTTGTTATGGTTATACAGAAAGTCAACTTGGAATTCAAGGTTCTGTTGATCGAAGACATTTTGTTAGCTTCGAAATTGCAAAATCACTTGAAAAAAAACATTTAGAAGATTCAACTAAGTCTGTAGGTTATATGAAGAATGAACTTAAAAAATATTATCAATCCCAATCAAGACATACCTCTCACATGTATGAAGTAGAACTTGTAAATATAAAAGATTTTGATGTTATTAAATCATTTTTAGAAAGGTCTAAAAATTCATTAAAAAAACATAATTCATTTGCAAGAGATTTGGAGCAATATCAAGGGCACTCTACCAAAGCAACATTATTAGAGAAGAAGATTAAAGATTTTAAAAAATGTATCAACGCACATCCTGATTATGATGATGTGTTAAACAAGTAAAAGGAGAAAAAAATGGGCTACAAAGAAGAACAAGCAATTTTAAATGCACAAACTGAGGTGCCTTGTCCAGGTGGAGGCAGAAATCAGCGTTGTAAGATGAATGATGTTGTTGGTCGTTCATCGTTAAGAACACAAAAAGGTGAATATAAGTTCAAGTCATCTGCTCAAAGTAGAGCAAAGTCAGCTCTTAAAAATTGGGTAAGATATCAAGAAGAGTTTTATAAATATTACAATGAAATTCTTGCAACAGCTGACGTAACAGTCAAAAGATAATTTTGAAAAAAGATATTAAGCGAGAATTTGAGATTCTTACAGGCTCTTCAAGCTATAATCCTGAAAAAGGAGATTATTGGCATTCTTCAATAGGGAAGTTGCGTGTAAAATACAAGAGTAGTGCCGAATCACCCTTTGCCCTGAGTCGTGGTAAAGTTTCAGAATTTTTAAGCTGTCCACGATGTTTTTATTTTAGAACAAAGCATGGTCTTCAAGCCCCTGGCGGTCCACCATTTTTAATAAACTCCAGAATAGATAATCTAGCAAAAAATGAAATGGACTACATTCGCGCTTCAGAAAAATACGATATGCACCCTGTTTTTAAAGAATATAATTTAAATTTAAAACCATTTGTTCCAGAAAATGCTTCAGATCTTAAAGATTGGAGAGATGATAGTTATCGATTCTTAGGCATTACTCATTTATATGAAAAGTATAACTTTATGTTAACAGGGATTATTGATGATGTAATGATTAATGATGATGGAGAGCTAGTAGTTATCGATTTTAAGGCTACTTCTAAAAAAACTGATATATTAAAATTTGAAGATGTATCCTATGGAACGGCTTATCAAATGCAGCTTGAATGGTATAAATGGCTATTAGAGCAAAAAGGATACAAAGTGTCACCAACAGCTTATTTATTATACTGGAATGCAGATCATTCACAAGAATATTTGAAGGAAAACAAAGTTAACTTTAAAAGAACGCTTGTTGAAATTAATTGCGATACTTCATGGGTTGAAGATTTAATTGATGATATTTTTGAATGTCTTGAACAAGATAATCCACCTGAAATCAAGACAAAGCAAGTTAAGAATAAGACAAAAATGACTTGCGATACCTGTGCATTTTTAAATACATATTCTAAAATAGTTTAGAATGAATTTATTTTGAATATCCCGAAGGCTTTTCAAACATATAAATAATATCTAATCCTTTAGATCTAGACATTCCTCCTGGATTCAATCCAAGTTCACCCTCCGGAATCTCATGATTTAATTCTTCATAATATTCTACCCAATGCACAAATGGAGAATTTGTACCAGGTTCATTGAATGTCATCGGATTTAATTGCATGATTTGTTGATTATTATCTGCAGCCTGTAATCCTTCATAAATAATTTCAGAACAATAATAGGTATGATCGGTTATATCAAAAATAAAATCATAAGGTTTTCCAAGTAAATTGTCTTTAATGTGTTTAAGAGCAGTTGGTATTAATTCAGCATGTTCTTTCTTCAATCTTCCAACAAGTACTTTATTGCTTCTATTTAAGAATTCTTCTAATGTTGTTTCTGTAACAGTTTCTCCTATGGCTTCAGCTAATTTGGTAGTTTTAAGATTAGGTCCAACTTCAGTTATAATTGCACAATGAGATAAATTTGATCCCATATAACCTTGGGTTACTGCTTCGATAGCATCGCACGGTGGTCCGCAATCTAGATCTTGAAAGAAAATATCACCTTCTTGAAAAGTAAATGATGGTTGACGCAACATGAGTGATACATAAAAAATGAAAAACCCTCCCATAGCTATGGGAAAAAAATGTTTAGCAGACATTACCTAAGTATTATCAACAATTTTAATTTCTCTTCCCGTGTATTCATAGCGGTCTGGATCTGGCCATGCCTTAGATACATCATGCCAATTATCTGA
>ENA-OSEY01000485-OSEY01000485.1-marine-metagenome-genome-assembly--contig:-NODE-485-length-29222-cov-14.961366_pt1 | contig 29222 bp, 33 predicted proteins | sample MGYA00248465_ERZ534230 | MGnify/ENA primary metagenome ERZ534230 (study PRJEB26409, sample SAMN06344110) | marine metagenome | isolation source: Sea water from surface | place: Atlantic Ocean:Southern...
GTTGAAACCGGCTCCCTGCTAAGGAGTTGTGCGGGCTTATACCCGTACCGAGGGTTCGAATCCCTCTCTCTCCGCCACACTAATTTTATTACGATTCTTTTTTCTTACTTGGTTTAATTAAGGTTTTTCCACCAACATAAGCACGATTAAGATTATTCGATAAAGTGTACTCAATTGGTTTCAATCCATTCTCAATAAATTCATATACTTGAATATTTTCCATTACTCTTTGAACATAGTTTCTTGTTTCTTTGAAAGGTATCAACTCTATCCAATTTTCACTTGTAATATCATCTTTTCTTGGGTCCCCATATTTTTTTATCCATCTTGAAACTCGTGATTCACCCGCATTATAAGCTGCAAGAGACAAAATGTATGAGCCATTGTAGTTTGAGAGTAATTTATCTAAATAAGCACTTCCTAAAATTACATTATACTTTGGATCTTCAGTTAATTTACTCTTTGTATATTCAAGCTTTAAACCCTTTGAGACCCTTTTTGCAGTATACGGCATAAGTTGCATTAATCCTTTAGCTCCTGCATAACTTCCAGCTTTAGGATCAAACTGACTCTCTTGTCTTGTTACAGAATGTATTAGACTTTGTTCTGGAAAAATAATTTTTCCAAATTCAGGTCTTTCAATTTGAGGAAAGCTTAGAGGGTCAAGAATTGTGTGGTTATAATATAAAATTTTACCTGCTTGAACTGCAAAATCATGTCTGCCTATGTCATTTGCAGTTTTGACAGAATTTACAGAAGTACTAAGATTGTTACGATCAGCAAGATCCCAAATAAATTTTTTAACCAATTTAGGTCTATCAAATTCATTTAATAAAGAGATTGATAAATAAACTGGTCGATTTTCTTTATAATCAGTGTTGTTAGCATCGGAATACTCTACAAGCAATGGATTAAATAATTTCTTTTCTGATAATTTGCTCGCCGCGAGCTGACCATAAAAGGTAAGACTGTACAAAGAAGCCTTTTCATACCAGCGTTGCGACTCTGCAGAACTACCAACTTCCTCTAATGCATTTCCCATCCAATAGGCGGCTCTTGCTTTTGAGATTGGTCTTGATGAAACATTCCAAATTTCTTGAAAATGAAGATAGGCTGATTCTGGATTAGCTAAAAAAGTAAGAGCTATCCAACCAGCTAACCACTCAGCCTCAGCAATATCTTTACTTTCATTCAAACCGTGATTTATGGCAAGCGCGTATGCAGTTTCATATTCATGACGGTCAATTAAACGCCTAATAAGAAAACTTTTTTTATCCCAAAATTTGTCTGGGCGAACTAACTCACTTGAATTTGATTTATTGATATCTAATAATAATACTAGCGCACTATCATACTTTCTTTTTTTTATTCGCCAATTGATTCGATCATAAACAAGCCCAGGATCATTTTTCAATTCATCTGGAACCAGCTTTATTAAATTATCTACACCACCCGCAAATGAAATTAATCCTATCCTGGCTTCAAATAGTTTTTGATAATCTTTATCAACATATTTTACCAATCTGGCTGCAGTCCTATATTTTCCGTCCCACAGTAATTTATTTATTCTTCTCAGATGATGATCTTTATTTAAAATACTTTTATAAGTTTTTATGATTTGAGATTGTTCTTTTCTAGTAAAGCTGCCACCGATATAGCCATCAATGATAAGTCTCTTTCCTTCTTCAGATTTGCCACTGTTTAGAAGTGCATTACCTAGATATATTCGACCCCAGCCTGTTTCTGGAGGATTATCGCTAAAGTAATCTATTAAATCTTCATAATTATCTCTAAATGTAATTTTTGATTCAGCTTTGAGTTTTATTTTTTCTATTTCAGGCCAATTTGAATTTTTCTTAATATATGTTCTGTAATCAGAAAATGTTAAATTACCTGCACCATTATAATATTTAAGCCAGTTTAGAGTTTCTTTTGCTGTTTCATTTTTAATATTACTGCTTATTCCAGTTACTCGATCCCATTTATATTCATCCGCTTTGTCGAGCGCTAACTCAAATAACTCATAGTCTTTATTGCTCAACAATTGAGAGAGTGCAGGCTGCACTGGTTTTTTTATTGGGATCGAGAACCCAGGTCCCGGCAATTCAATGTATAGACTTCTCTTTACAGGCGTTATTTCTCCAAAAGAAGATATTCCTGAAATAAAAAATAGACTTACTACAAAAATGATTAATTTTTTCACGAAATAGTTATTTGTTTGATTTGCACAAGTATATTTATGATTAAGGTTTTTTTAAATAATTAAAAGTGCTATTGTAAACAATGTTTAAAGGATCTCATACAGCATTAATTACGCCTTTTGACGGTAAATCTATTGATGAAAAATCATTTAGGTCTCTGATAGATTTTCAAATATCAGAAGGTATACATGGACTGGTTCCTGTAGGCACAACAGGCGAGTCACCAACTTTAAGCCACGAAGAACACAAGTTAGCAGTTGAAATATGTGTTGAAGAAACAGCAAAACGTGTACCAGTAATAGCAGGAACAGGATCAAACAACACCGACGAAGCAATCGATCTCACCATGCACGCTGAAAAAGCAGGTGCTGATGGAGCTTTAGTGGTTACACCATATTATAATAAACCTACACAACATGGTTTATACTCACACTTTGAGGCAATTAGTAAGGCAACTACACTTCCAATTATTATTTATAATATTCCTGGCAGATCAATTGTTGATATGAATACAAAAACAATGAGGGATTTGTTTAAAATTAAAAACATTGTTGGAGTAAAGGATGCTACTTCAGATATACCAAGAGTTTATGAAACGAAAACAACAATAGGAGAAAATTTTAATCAATTAACAGGAGATGATGCAACTACGTTAGCTTTTATGATTTATGGTGGTCACGGATCTATCTCAGTGACGTCTAATATCGCCCCAAAATTATGTTCTGAATTTATGAAACATTGTTTAGATCAAAATTTTGCTAAAGCTTCTGAGATAAATGACAAACTGATGCCGTTGCATCATGCTTTATTTGTTGAGTCCAGTCCTGCCCCAGTAAAATATGCAGCTTCTAAGCTTGGTTTATGCAAAGATGACATAAGACTGCCGCTCACAAGTATATCAGATGAAACTAAGCAATTAGTTGATAAAGCTATGAAGCACGCATCATTAATATAGCCTTGCAAATAGCAGTTCAAAACAGAAAAGCAAAGTATAATTATACATTTGTTGAATTATTTGAGGCAGGAATTGAACTACAAGGTAGTGAGATAAAATCGCTTCGAAATGGAAGAGTTGAGATAGCCGAGTCATATGCAAGGGAAGATAATAGTGAAATATTTTTAATAAACTCACATTTCTCGAAATATTCTAATGCTTCATATCTAAATCATGTTGAAAACCGTCCACGAAAATTACTTTTACACAAAAAAGAAATCAGAAAAATCATTGGAAAATTAAATAAAGAGTCACTTACTTTGATCCCAACAAAAATATACTTCAATAAAAAAGGTAAGGCAAAGTTGGAAATTGCTCTTGCTAAAGGAAAAAAACTACATGATAAAAGAGATGCTAAAAAAAGAAAAGATTGGGTTAGGGAGAAAAAAAAGTACGGATGATTTACGCTTTAGGAATTGGGTCAAATTCTAACTCAAGATTTGGTAATAAATTAAATACACTTAAATTTGTTTTAAAAGAGTTGGAGCGTAACAATATCAAAGTAATAAAAAAGTCCAAATTATATTCATCGCCACCTAAAAATTTTAAAACTGCTGCCGAAACCTTTTTAAACGCTGCTTTAGTTGTTGAAACAAAATTAAAACCTAAAAATTTACTAATAATTTTAAAAAAAATTGAAAGAATTACTGGAAGATACGCCTATCGTAAAAATACTTCTCGAACATGTGATTTGGATATTCTTTTGCTTAGTAAGTCCAGTAAAATATTGATAAATGAGAACAAAAATTCTATTGAAATTCCACATCCAAGACTTCATGAGAGAAATTTTGTATTACGGCCTTTAATGGACATTTGTCCTGGATGGCTCCACTCTGAAAAAAAATCATCAATTATGAGGCTTCATAAAAGCTTGCATATTGAAGATAAATTATACAAAGTCACTAATACCTTATAAATAGTCATTTATTTTGGGCTTCACTTCGTAAATAATGTATGATTAATAGTGCATTATGGCACAATCAACAGTCTACAAACCTGCAAAACCGATTGATAAGCATCTTGACTCTAAATTAATAGAAAAAGCCTATTCTTTTGCAGTAGAGTGTCACAAGACACAAAAAAGACACTCAGGAGATCCATATATATCTCATCCAGTTGCAGTTGCAGATATTCTGTTAAATTTAAAATTAGATACTTCCACAATTATTACGGGCTTATTACATGACACGCTTGAGGATACACTTGCTACAGAAAATGAAATTGAAGAAAAATTTGGAAAAGAAATCCTTCAATTAGTAAACGGTGTTACAAAACTATCAAAAATCGAAACCTATACTGAAAACAAATTTCAAGCTGAAAATTTTAGAAAATTAATTTTAGCAATGTCGAAGGATATCAGGGTTTTGTTAGTAAAGTTAGCTGACCGTTTGCATAACATGAGAACAATTCAATTTATTCCTCAGGAAAAAAGAAGACAGCGTATTGCATCTGAAACTATAGAAATTTATGCTCCTCTTGCCGGAAGATTGGGAATGCATGAATTTAAAGATGAGTTAGAAGATTTATCATTTCAAATTTTAAATCCATCAGCATATTCCTCATTGATGACAAGAATTGAGTATTTGAAAAAAGATAAATCTAATTTAACTGATAAAATAAAAACTAGAATATTCAGTCTTTTAGAAAAAAATGAAATTAATTGTCAAATAATAGGGCGTGAAAAAAAGATATTCTCTGTATGGAATAAAATGCAAAATAAGCAAATTGCTTTTAGACAATTGTCTGATATTTTTGCATATAGGATTATCACTGAAAGTATTGAAGACTGTTATAGTATACTAGGTATCATTCATAATCGGTGGTCTGCTGTACCAGGCTCATTTAAGGATTATATATCGACACCAAAAATTAATAATTATCAGTCAATTCATACAACGATTGTCGGCCCTGAAAGACAGAGAGTTGAACTTCAAATTCGAACGAATGAAATGAACACTATAGCAGATAAGGGTATAGCGGCACACTGGAGCTATAAAGAGAATTATAATTTAGTAGATAACTCTTCTTCAGATCCAGTTAATGTTACTTGGTTGAGAGATTTAGTAGAAATATTGGACAGCGGTGGAAGCTCTGAGGACTTACTTGAAGCTACAAAATTAGAAATGTTTCAGGATCAAGTCTTTTGTTTTACACCGAAAGGTGACTTAATTCATTTGCCTGCAAATTCTAACTCTATCGATTTTGCTTATGCCCTTCATTCTGAAATTGGAAATCGTTGTGTTGGATGTAAGATTAATGGAAAACCTAGACCCTTATTTACAAAACTTCAAAATGGAGATGAGATTGAAGTACTAACATCAAAAAAACCATCTCCATCTGAAACTTGGGAAAATATTGTTACAACTGCAAAGGCGCAGTCATCGATAAAAAGATTTTTTAAAAAGCAAGAAAAAGATGAATTTACAAGTCTAGGGTTAAAAATATTACACAAAGTCACAGGTAGAAATGAAGATATTTCAAACACAGAAATTAGTAATTTTGCAAAAAGTTTTAATAGGAAAAGTCCTGAGGAGTTTCTTGTTGCAATTGGTAAAGGAAGTATAAAGCCACATCAATTATCAAAGCTTAAGCCCCGTTCAACTTTATCATTTTTTTCTCGATACAGAAGAAGAGACACAAACGATAAGATGCCTTTAGAGATAAGTAACTTCCAACCTGGAATTGCAATTCATTATGCAGAATGCTGTTTCCCTTTACCTAATGAAAATATTTTAGGACTTACATCAGAAGACTCAGGTGTAATCATTCACTCCAGTTTATGTAAGGAGCTAGATAAAGAAACAAAAAAAGAAGATTGGATCACTGCCTCATGGAAAGATGTAGATCCAAAGCAGTATTTTTCGTCAAGAATAAAAGTCTCAGTTAAAAATGAACCTGGATCTTTAGGTAAATTAGCAACCATTGTTGGAAGTGCAGGTGGCAATATAACTAACCTTAACATATCTGAAAAAGGCGATGATTATTTTGATATGATTTTTATTATTGACGTTCATAATCTTGATCATCTGGATAAGATTATAGAAACTCTCTCAGAGGTGGATATTGTAAGTTCTGTAAGTAGGCTTTTGATAAATTTATGAAGACTGAAAAAGAAATAAAAGATTTTTTTGAAAAAGTAGAAGCTATTCAAAATGGACATTTTATACTTTCATCGGGAAAAAGATCCAAAATTTACTGCCAGTGTTCAAAGTTATTTGAAGACCCTCGAAATGGAGAGATGGTCTGCGAAGAGTTAAAGTACAGGGTGCAAGAAAATATTGATGACGAGATTGATTATGTGATTTCTCCTGCTTTAGGAGGTCTTCTCGTAGGGTATGAGCTTGCAAGATCTTTAGGATCTAAATTTATATTCTATGAGAGAGTCGATAACGAATTTGAATTGAGGAGAGGCTTTAATATTAAGGAAAATGCAAACGTCTTATTCGTTGAGGATGTAATTACAACAGGGAAATCAACAAATGAATGTTTAGAAAAACTAAAACCCCTAAATGTTAATTTATTAGGCATCGCAGCAATCGTTGATCGTTCAAATCATAAATTATTTAAAGATCACAATGTAATATCAGTCCTAAAACTAGATATTCCAATTTATGATCCCAACAACCTCCCAGACGATCTTAATAAAATACCTGCAACAAAACCTGGTAGTAGAGTAATATAAATGACCCTACCTCGTCTTGGTGTAAATATTGATCACGTAGCAACTCTTAGAAATGCCAGAGGAGAAAACTATCCAAGCCCATTAAGAGCTGCTCTTTTGTGCCAAGAATATGGAGCAGATGGCATAACTACGCATCTAAGAGAAGATAGGCGTCATATAAGAGACGATGATATTAATGAAATTATTGAGAACATTTCCATTCCATTAAATTTTGAAATGGCACCAACCGATGAAATGGTTAACATAGCAGTGAATGCAGGTCCGAATGCATGTTGTATTGTTCCAGAAAAAAGAGAAGAAATAACCACTGAAGGCGGAATAGATGTAAGAAGTAATCATAATATTCTCGTACCAAAAATTGAAAAGATAAAAAAAAATAACATAAGGGTCTCTTTGTTCATAGACGCTTCAATGGACCAAATCAAAATGGCCAAAGAGATTGGCGCTGACATTGTAGAGCTTCATACGGGAGAATTTTGCCGTAAAATAAACTATAATGAAGATGCTTCATCAGAACTTGAACGAATTAGAGAAGCAGCAGATTTTAGTAATAGCATTGGACTTGAATTACATTTTGGTCACGGAATAACATTCGATTCTGTAGGGGAACTATCTAAGATAAAGGAAGTAAAAGAGTTTAACATTGGACATTTTATCATTTCTGAGTCAGTTTTTCTTGGACTAGAAAAATCAATAAGTAAATTTAGAGAACTGATTAAAAAAGGAAGGGAAATTCAGTGATAGGCCTAGGATCAGATTTAATTGATATTCGCAGAATAGAAAACACGCTTTCAAAGTTTGGAGATAGGTTTAAAAAAAGAATTTTTACAGAAAATGAGATAAAAAAATGTGAAAGAAGAAAAGAAAGTGCAGCTTGTTATGCTAAAAGGTTTGCAGCTAAGGAAGCTGCGGCAAAGGCTCTTGGTACAGGTTTTAGAAATGGAGTATTTTGGAGAGATTTAGAAGTTACCAATCTACCCTCAGGAAAACCTACGATTACTTTTCATGGAAATTCTCAACTTCAACTCAAAAAAATTGCGAACGATAAGGAGCCAGACATAAGTTTAACAATTACTGATGAGTTTCCTTACGCTCAAGCAATTGTAACAATTAATTAATTTAATGACCGATAAATTTCTTAGTAAATCATGGTTTAAATCAAATTTGTTAACATTGATTTATGCATTGTTAATAGCTTTATTGATCAGAACTTTTTTATTCCAACCATTTTTTATTCCCTCTTCCTCGATGGAGCCAAACTTACTTATTGGTGATCGGTTATTTGCTTCAAAGTACGATTATGGCTACAGTAAACATTCATTTCCATTTAGTCTTGGGCCAATATCAGATCGAGTTTTATCAACAAATCCAGAAAGAGGAGATGTTATAATATTTAAACCGCCTCATACTAATTTGGACTATATTAAAAGATTAGTAGGTATGCCGGGTGATATCATTAAAGTTAAAGATGGTAAATTAATCATTAATGGTGAAAGCGCTAAATATAAAGAATTAAGAGAGGATACGAAAATTTTAAAAAATGGACGCGTAGTAAAAGCAAGAGTTCTCATCGAAACTTTACCAAATGGAAAATCATATGAAATTTATAATTATATAGACGGATCCCCTGGCGATAATACTAATGAAATAATTGTTCCTAACGACAGTTACTTTTTCCTAGGTGATAATAGAGATAATTCAAATGATAGCCGATTTTGGGGCTCTGTAAATTTTGACAGATTAGTAGGTAAGGCACAAATTATATTTTTTTCAACTGAAGGTGGTTCAAAATTTTATGAAATTTGGAAGTGGCCTTTTGATATACAATTTAAAAGGTTGCTTAAGCTAATAAGTTAATGGCAAAAAATTTATCAATTTTAGAAAAAAAAATTTCCTACAAATTTAAAGACAAAACCCTATTAAAACGGGCAGTCACACATAAGAGTTTCAAAAAACTAGAAAGTAATGAAAATTTAGAATTTCTCGGTGATAGGGTGTTAGGATTAGTAATTTCAGAAAAACTTTTAATAGATAAACCAGGTAAACAAGAGGGTTCTCTCGACAAAATGCTAAGTAGTCTGGTAGACAGAAATGCCTGCCATGAAATAGCAAAAAAAATATCCCTTGGAGATTTTATTCTTTTAGGACAAACTGAAAAATCATCACGCGGTAACAATAAAAAAAGCATTCTATCTGATGCATGTGAAGCATTGTTGGGAGCAATATATTTAGACTCTAGTTTTACTCAAGTAAGAAAAGTTATATTAGCATTATGGAAAACAAAGTTTGATAATATTGCTGAAGATATTATTGATGCAAAATCAAAGCTACAAGAGTGGACTCTAAAAAAATATAAAACCCTTCCTAAGTATAAAACAATCAGTAAAACTGGTCCTGACCATAATCCTAAATTTAAAATTCAAGTTGAATTTATGAATTATAAAAAAGCTATAGGAACTTCTTCATCAATAAAAGAATCAGAAAAAAATGCTGCACTTGCTTTCATAGAGAAAAATAAGATAAATTCTATTAAATGAAGAGTGGAAACATTGTATTAATTGGACCAACAAATTCTGGAAAGTCATCTCTTGTTAATAAAATAATGGGACAGCGGGTATCACTTGTTTCAAGGAAAAAACAGTCAACTACATTTAATCAAAAGGTCTATAAGAAATTCTCTGAAAACGAATTTATTATCCAAGATACTCCAGGCTTTTTTTCGAGTAGAAAAAAAATTAATAATAATATCATTTCATCTCCCCTTGCGGAAATTGAGACTTCAGATTTAATTTACGTTGTCGTAGATATTTCGTTAAGAATTAATAATGAATATAAAAAAATTATTAACTCTCTAGAAAATAAAATTGAAAAACAGCATGTATTTCTAATACTAAATAAAATAGACAAAGTTAAGAAAGATAAAGTACTTAGCGCAATTAAATTTTATTCAAAAGAAAAAATATTTAATGAAATATTTCCAATCTCAAGTCTCACAGGTGAAGGAGTTGCAAATCTCATAAAATTTTCAAAGAAATTTACTATTAAAACTTCAATAAAAAGCAAGCCTTCTAGTAATATACAGATTAAGAAGAAGCTATTTTACTCAGAAGTAACACGAGAAAAAATACTAGATAAGATACATAGAGAGATACCTTATCAGTGTGATGTCGTAACTGAAAAGATTAATAAGGTTGCAAGTCAAATCAAAATATACCAATCGATTGTAGTTAAAAGACAATCACATAAGAATATACTTGTTGGAAAGAAAGGTTCAATGTTGAAAGAAATTGGTCAAGCTTCAAGAAAAGAAATTGCAAGATTTGAAAACAAAAAGATTCACCTATTTTTATTTGTAAAGCTGGCTAAAGAAAAGAAAATATGAGGTGGTCTGGAACAGGATTTGTATTAGGATTTAAAAAATATAATGAGTCATCCTATATTTTAGATGCGTTTACAGAAGACCATGGAAGGCATAAGGGATTAATTAGAGGAATACATTCAAAAAACTTACGTGCAGTAATAGAGCCAGGAAATGAAGTAATGTTAAATTGGTCTGGACGTTTAGAAAGTCACTTGGGTAATTATACTGTTGAACCTATTAAATTGTGGTCATCTTATATACTGAATCGTAAAGTAAATTTGCATGGCATAAATTCTATTTGTTCAATAATTATATCTACTATGGCAGAGAAACAGCAAAATGCGTTTATGTATGAAAAGTCACTAAGTCTAATAAAAGATATATGTAAAAATAAAGAAGATTGGATCAAAAGTTATATTTTTTGGGAAATTGATTTACTGTCAGATATCGGTTACGGCCTAGATTTAACTGAATGCGCAGTAACATCTGAGAAAGAAAATTTAAAGTTTGTTTCGCCAAGTAGTGGAAGGGCTGTAACCATAGAAGGAGCAGGATCTTATAAAGATAAACTATTTAAACTACCCAACTTTTTAATCAACAGATCGTCTGAATATAATAATGAGGATTTAGAGAACGCACTTAGTCTGACAGAGCATTTTTTTCGTAAGAGATTTTATGAGCCAAATAATCTTAATTTCCCAAAAAGCAGGAATCATCTAAAAATTTCAATTATAAAATGAAAATCAAAAACATTAACTTCACTGACGCGTTAGAAGAAAAGTATCTAGCATACGCACTTTCAACAATTACTCATCGAGCGCTACCAGATATTCGTGATGGGCTAAAGCCGGTTCATAGAAGGCTATTGTTTGCAATGTTTCAATTAAGGTTAAACTCAAGTTCTGGTTTTAAGAAATCAGCAAGAATAGTTGGCGATGTAATTGGTAAATTTCACCCACACGGAGATCAGTCTGTTTATGAAGCACTCGTGAGATTAGCTCAGAATTTTTCAACAAGGTATCCGTTAGTTGATGGCCAAGGAAATTTTGGCAACATTGATGGAGATAATGCAGCTGCAATGAGATATACAGAGGCAAGATTGACTGCGTTAGCAGAGCTAATGCTAAAAGATATATCAGAGGATACCATTGATTATATTAATACATATGATGGCATCGATCACGAGCCAATAGTTCTTCCATCAGCGTTTCCAAATTTGCTAGCTAATGGAAGTTCAGGAATTGCAGTTGGAATGGCGACAAATATTCCTCCCCATAACATCAATGAATTGTTTAAGGCTTTATCAAAATTATTAAAAAATCCAAATTATACTAACTCACAATTACTAAAGCTTATTCCAGGACCAGATTTTCCAACAGGAGGAGAAATCATTGATAGTGATGATGCATTGAAAGATGCCTATGTCAAAGGAAAGGGAACAATAAGGCTTCGGGCAAGATGGAAAAAAGAAGACCTTGGAAGAGGTCAATATCAAATTATCGTCTATGAAATTCCCTATCAAGTAAATAAAGCCAGAATTATAGAAAAAATATCTGATCTTATTGATAATAAGAAAGCAAATTACCTAGAGGCAATTCAAGATGAGTCTGCAGAAGACATCAGAATAGTTCTCATTCCAAAAAATAGAAGTTTTAAAGCTGAAGTAATTTTTGAGGACTTATGTAAGAATTCAGATTTAGAAATTAGATACGCCATCAATTTTAATGCAATCAATCACAAACTCGAGCCAAAATTATTTTCACTTAAAGAGAGCTTAAAATCATTTATTGACCATCGGTTTAATGTTTTAAAAAGAAGAACAAAGTATCGATTAATTCAAACTGAGAATAGGCTTGAAATACTCAAAGGTTTTTTAATAGTTTATAAAAATTTAAACAAAGTAATTAAAATTATTAGAACAGAAGCAGATCCTGAGAAAAAGTTGATTAGCGTATTTAGAATAAATAAGAGGCAAGCCGAAGCAATATTGGCAATGAGGCTAAGGCAATTAAAAAAATTAGAAGAAAAAGAAATTAAAAAAGAAAATGAAGATTTGAATACATACAAGAAAGAATTAAACAAACTACTAAAATCAAAAAAAGAGCAAATAAAGGAATTAAATTTAGAATTCACAAAAAGTTTAGAAATATTTTCAAAAGATGAAAATGCTACAAATAGAAAAACTGTTGTTAATACAGAATATAAAGAAATTGACTACTCGACTGAAGAATTTGAAAGTAAAGATCCCGTAACAGTGATACTCTCAAAAAATGGATGGATAAAAACCATAAAAGGACATCAGGATGATTATACAAACGTGAAGTATAAAGAAGGAGATGCTGAGAAATTTATTATAAAATTAAAAAATAATAGTAAACTTCTGCTTTTTTCTACTTTAGGTAAATTTTATACAATTAATTGTAACAAAATATCTGCAGGAAGAGGTTTTGGCGATCCTGTCAGTCTATTGATAGATAAAAATGATAATGAAGAAATTTTATTTGCAACTACTTATGAGCAAGAGAAGGAATATCTAATTACCAGTAGTGCAGGCAAGGGATTTTTCGTAAATACCTCAGATTTAATGGCGTCTACTAAATCGGGGAAAAGGGTTATGAATTTAAAAGGTAATGAAAAAGCCATCTCCTGTTTTCAAAAAAAAGGAGACTTAATAGCTGTTTTTAGTGGTGAAAAGAAAGCGGTAAAACTTCTAATTTTTGATCATTCAGAAATACCTTTAATGCAAAAAGGAAGAGGGGTGACATTACAGAAATTCAAAAGTGGAAAAACTTTGAGCGGTATTTGCTTTGACTCTAAGGAAGGTATTTTAAATGAGAATAATGGTAAAACTCTTTTGGCGGCCAATGAAATAAAAAAATGGCTGGGTAAAAGAGCTCAAGCTGGTAAAATTGAACCTAAAAGTTTACATTCCAAAATTTAATATCTATCTTAGTTTTATATGGAAAACTATCCAGACAGTTACTATGCACAAAATATAGAGACCCTAAAGAAACCTTATGATCAACTAATTGATAATCATGAGTGTGACATCTGTGTAGTCGGCGGAGGCTTTTCAGGACTATCAACAGCTATTGAGGCTGCAAAAAAAGGACTAAAGGTAATTGTAATTGAGCAAAATTTATTTGGATGGGGCGCTTCGGGCAGAAATGGAGGCCAAATCTGGAATGACGTATCATGGGGTATAGACGTAATTGAGAAGAAATATGGAATTAAACTTGCAAGGCAAATCTGGGATATATCTCAAGCTTCTGTAGATTTAATTGATGACAGAATAAGGGAATTTGGCATTGAATGTGATAAAAAAAATGGGGGAATTAGTGCCGCTACTAGCGCGGCCAAACTTAGAGAGTATGAAGAAAATAGAGAGTATAAAATAAAAACATACAACTATAATAATTTAGAACTCCTTGACAAAAATAGTGTCGATAAAGAAATTGGTTCATCACTTTACTACGGGGGTGTCCTTGATAAAGGGGCGGGGCATTTACATCCAATTAAATATGCATTGGGTTTGGTAAAAGCGGCAGAAAAATTAAATGTAAAACTCTATGAAAGATCTGTGGTTACTAAGATTAATCAAACAAGTCATGCGGTTGAGGTTCTTACAGATAGAGGGATGGTAAAAGCTAAAAAAATAGCAGTATGTTGCAACGCCTATATAAAAGGTCTAAATTTAGGTATTGAAAATAGAATAATGCCATGTGCTACTTATATTGTCTGTACTGAGCCATTAAGTCAAAATTTACAGAGAGAAATACTGCCAAACGATTATTGCGTTAGTGATACAAATTTTGATTTAAATTATTATAGATTATCTGACAGCAAGAGAATGATATTTGGTGGTGCAGTAGGCTATTCACTAAAGATTGTAGAGGGATTAAAAAAAAGAACCAAGAGGCAATTAAATAAAGTGTATCCAAATTTAAGTGAATTAAAAATTGACTATATCTGGGGTGGATTAATAGCGTTAACAATGAATAGAGTGCCTGACATTGGGATGGTGAATGATAAAATTTATTATGCTCAAGGCTTCTCAGGACATGGAGTTGCATTAACTGGAATTGCTGGAAAGATTTTAGCAGAAAATATGGTAAGTGAAAAAACAAAGGAGCTCGAGGCATTTGAAAAGATTAAACACAAAAATTTTCCTGGAGGAAGATTATTTAGGATGCCTTTGCTTGTAACCATAAGCTCTATGCAAAGAATGATGGATATTTTCAATGTATAACATTCTTTTTATAGGGATTGGGAAAATGGGCTCTCCAATGGCTGGCTACCTATCAAAAAAACATGATGTTTCTATTTATAATCGTACAAAAAGTAAATGTGATAACTGGATCAAAAATTATAAAGGGAAAGTTATTGATAAATTATCAGAAACTAATCAAAAATATGATTTTATTATTTCATGTGTAGGCAACGATGAAGATTTAAAAGAAATAACCTCAATAGATAAAGGGTGCCTAAACTCTCTTAAAGAAAAGTCAATATTCATTGATCATTCAACTGTATCACCAAGAATTGTAAGAGAAGTAGAAAAAAACTTAGAAAATTTAGGTGTTAGTTTCCTTGATGCCCCAATATCAGGTGGACAAGCGGGAGCGGAAAAAGGCCAATTAAGTATAATGATTGGAGGTTCAGAGAAGGCATATGAAAGAAGTATTGAAATATTAGGATCATATGGAAAAAAAATAAAATATATGGGTACTTCAGGATCTGGTCAGCTAACGAAAATAATTAATCAAATTTGTATTGCAGGACTAGTTCAAGGCTTATCAGAGTCTATTTATTTTATGAAGCAGACCGATTTAAACCCTGATGATGTATTGGAAGTAATTTCATCAGGCGCAGCACAATCATGGCAAATGGATAATCGTTTTAAATCAATGGTAGCGGGAGAATTCGACTTTGGTTTTGCAGTTGATTTAATGAGAAAAGATCTTTCAATTGCATTTGCAGAAGCAGATACACATGGCATTAATTTAGAGGTGACTAAAATTGTCGATAAATTCTATAGCGATATTCAAGATTTAGGCGGAAATAAACTTGATACATCAAGTTTAATAAAACGTTTAATCAATTAGTTTTAAAAATTTTGAAACTTCAGGCGCATAATAAGTAATTATTGCATCTGCTCCTGCTCTTTTGAATGAAGACAATTGTTCTATAACCATAGTTTCTTCGTTAATTATACCTTGTTGTGATCCGAATTTAATGAGTGAGTACTCACCTGAAACTTGGTAGGCAAATGTGGGATACTTAAGTTCATTCTTAATTCTGTATATGATGTCCAAATAGCTAATTCCAGGCTTTACCATTATCATATCGGCCCCTTCAGCTATGTCCATTGATGCCTCCCTGATTGCTTCATCAGAATTCAATATATTCATCTGGTAAGTTTTTTTATCTGTCTTTAAATTCTTGGATGAGCCAACAGCATCTCTAAATGGCGCATACATGCTTGATGAATATTTTGCTGCATAAGACAAAATGAGAGTATCCACAAATTTATTTTTTTCTAACTCGTCTCTAATCATGCCAATCCTACCATCCATCATATCTGAAGGGGCAATTATATCTGCACCATGTTCAGCAAGCAGGATAGATTGTTTAACTAAAACACCATTAGTTTCGTCGTTTAGAATCTTACCTTCATCGCTTAATAATCCATCATGGCCATGATCTGTATATGGATCTAATGCAACATCGCACATAATACCAAAGTCAGACTTATGACTTTTAAGCTTTTCAAGAGACCTACAAACTAAATTATCTGGATTTAGTGCTTCATCTCCATATTTTGTTTTTAGCTCCTGAGGCGTGAACGGAAATACAGCTATAAGATTTATTTTATGCTCACTAGCAATATCATAGACCTCATTTAAATTGTCTATCGAATACCTATAAACATTAGGCATTGATTGAATTTCATCTTTGATATTGTTTCCTTCACATACAAAAACTGGCCATACTAAATCGTTTGAACTAAGCATACTTTCTTGAGTAAGGTTTCTAATCCATTTAGCTTGACGAGTTCGTCGCAACCTATTTTTTGGATATTTAAGTTCTGATACACTCATTTAGATTTTTTCTTTGGCAATATTATAAAAGAGCTAGTAGAGTTTATATACTCAGTATAACCATCCTTCTTTTTTGATAATCTATTTTCTAACATAGTCACACCAGAAACCCTAAGTAATAAGTAAGTCATTATTATTGGAGCAATAAAAATTAATAAATTGTTGGATAATGCAAAACAGTAAATTGTAATACCCCACCAAAATAGACTATCCCCGAAATAATTAGGGTGTCTTGAATAATACCAAAGCCCTTTATCCATAACTTTATTAATATTATTTTGATCTAATTTAAATTTGGATAATTGTATATCAGCTATCGTTTCAATAAGAATTCCTGAAAGTGCTATCAATATACCTACCCAATGGACAAAACTTAGATCAATACTAGTGTCTAAAATGCTGATCAGGGGCAATGATATAATTGGAATTAAAATTATTTGGATTAAGTAAGCTGTTAAATAAAGACCAATATCTCCTCTAGCTTCTCTAATTTTAACATATCTAATATCCTCAGTCTTATTAACATTTCTAATTAAAAGATAGATACCAAGTCTAAAACCCCATATTGTTATTAGAAATAAGCATATTATTTCAGTAACAGAAAATGAATTATTTATTACCAGAGCCAACAGAAATGAAAAAAAGAAACTAGGACCCCAGTAAATATCAATAAAATCTGCTCTTCTAGTTTTAAGGGATGATATCCACAAAATAGTGATGACGATAAAATTGAAGCCTAATATAGTTATAAAATTAAGTAACATAATTCAGTATATATATGTCTTTTAAATTTTTAGACAATTATAATTTTATTCCATTCGCACATCGTGGCGGTTCCTATGATTTTTGTGAAAATACTTTAGATGCATTCAATAATTCAATTAATTTAGGATATCGGCACATCGAAACAGATGTGAGGCATACAAAAGATAATAAGTTAATAATATTTCATGATCCAGATTTAAAAAGAATTCTTGGCCTAGATGCAAAAATAGAAAATTTAAATTATGAAGAGTTAAAAAATATAAAAATTTTTGAGACACATACAATCCCATTACTTGACGAGGCCTTATCTTCTTGGCCTGAGATAAATTTTAATATTGAACCCAAAAGTTTAGAGTCTGCATACTTATTGAAAGATAAATTAAAATCTATGAAAAATATTGACAGGATATGTATTGGTTCATTTAGTAATACTAAGATAGATATTTTGAGAAATGAGTTTAAAGATAATCTATGTTCATCCATGACTAAGAGTGAGACCATATTATTTTTTCTTAATAGATTTTTTTCTATCTATGATAATAGTATTCCATGTCTTCAAATACCTATGACATATATGGGCTTTAGAATTGTTACTAGTGATCTAGTCGAGCATGTTCATAGTCTTGGAAAAAAAATACATGTCTGGACAATTAATGATGAAAACCAGATGATAGATCTAATAAATATAAATGTTGACGGTATAATGACAGATAAACCGACAACTTTAAAAAAAGTCTTACAAAAAAAGTCTCTTTGGAATTAATTATTGTATTTTTTTATATACAAGATTTAGTATAATTAGTTTAATAATATCCTATATGAGTGAACAAACTAAAGTATCTATTGCTTCAGACCACGCAGGTTTTGATCTAAAAGATCAAATAATTAAACGCCTTTTAGATTGTGGAGTTGATGTTATTGATAGAGGACCAGATAAAAAAGATCCAGTAGATTATCCTGACTACGCTTCAAAAGTTACAAATGATATTTTAAATGAAAAAGCTCATAAGGGCGTATTAGTTTGTGGAACTGGCCAAGGGATGGCAATGGCAGCAAATAAAAAACCTGGGATTAGAGCTGCTCTTTGTTATAGCAGTGAGGTTACAAAATTAGCTAGGGAACATAATGATGCAAATATTTTGACTTTAGGCGCCCGTGTTATAGATGAAGCTACAGCCTTAAGTCTAGTTGAAACATTCTTAAATACGGACTTTGAAGGCAGCCGACACGCTGTTAGAATAAATAAAATAGGATAATTATATGACTTTTTTTTCATCTCCACTTCAAGAAATCGATAACGAAATTCATGAAGCAATAAACAAAGAACTTTCAAGACAACAAAATCAGATTGAGTTAATTGCATCAGAAAATATAGTTTCAAAAGCCGTATTAGAAGCTCAAGGATCTGTATTAACAAATAAATATGCAGAAGGGTATACGGCTGCCCGTTATTATGGAGGCTGTGAATTTGTTGATATTGCTGAGGACCTTGCAATTCAGAGACTAAAAAAACTCTATAAATGCGAATATGCTAATGTGCAGCCTCATTCAGGAGCGCAGGCTAATGGCGCGGTTATGTTAGCTCTAATAAAACCAGGAGATACAATTTTAGGTATGAGCTTGGATGCTGGTGGACATTTAACTCATGGGTCAGCACCATCCATGTCAGGAAAATGGTTTAATGCAGTTCAGTATGGATTGGATGATGAAGGGTTGATAAATTATGATGAAGTTGAGTCGCTCGCAAAAGAACATAAACCTAAAATAATAATTGCAGGAGGAAGTGCTTACTCGAGAATTATAGACTTCAAAAGATTTCGTGAAATTTGTGACTTGGTAGGAGCATATCTGCATGTAGATATGGCTCACTTTTCAGGATTAGTTGCAGCTGAAGAGTATCCTAATCCTATAGAATTTGCAGATGTTGTTACTTCGACAACTCACAAAACTATAAGAGGTGCTAGAGGTGGCATGATACTTTCTAATAATAAAGACTTAGGCAAAAAATTTAATTCAGCTGTATTCCCAGGGTATCAAGGTGGACCTCTAATGCATGTAATAGCAGGTAAAGCTGTTGCCTTTGGTGAAGCTCTAAAACCAGAATTTAAAGAATATATAAAACAAGTTATTAAAAATGCTCAAACTCTTAGTCAAACACTAGTAGATGGTGGTCTCAAAATTGTTTCTGGAGGTACAGACACGCATCTAATATTAGTTGATTTAACCCCAATGGACCTGACAGGCGATGCAGCTTCAACAAGTCTTGAGGAAGCTCACATTACATGTAATAAAAACGGAATACCAAAGGACCCGAAACCCCCAAAAATAACTTCTGGAATCAGATTGGGGACTCCTGCTGCTACAACAAGAGGTTTTAAAGAAAAGGAATTTGAAACTGTTGGAAATTTAATCCTTGAAACGTTATCAGGATTAAAACAAAACCCAAATGATAATAGTAAAGTTGAAAAAATAGTAAAAGAGAAAGTGATAAATCTCTGTAATCAATTTCCAATTTATAATTAGGTGACAATATGAAGTGTCCATTTTGTGGAAATAATGATACCCAAGTCAAGGACTCTCGAGCTACGGAGGACAATTCTGCTATAAGAAGAAGAAGGTTTTGCTCTGCATGTGGTGCACGCTTTACAACATTTGAACGTATACAATTGAGGGAACTGACTGTTCTTAAAAAATCAGGAAAGAAAGTCCCATTTGATCGTGATAAACTAGAAAGATCAGTGCAAATAGCTCTAAGAAAAAGACCAGTTGACAATGAAAGAGTTGATAGAATGATTAGTGGTATAGTTAGAAGAGTTGAGAGTCTAGGTGAAACAGAAGTTTCATCAGATGTGATAGGTGAAATTGTTATGGAAGGATTGCAAAGCATTGACTCTGTTGCATATGTTCGTTTTGCATCAGTCTATAAAAATTTTCGTGAGGCAAAAGATTTTGAAGAGTTTTTAGGTGTAATTTCTTCCACTGAAGATTAGGTTAGCATTTGAGTGAAAAAAATTATCTTAGAATCGCAGAAAGGATGGCACTTAGGGCCATTGGTACAACGTATCCAAACCCTCCGGTAGGAGCAGTAATTGTTAACAACGGTATAATTTTGTCAAGAGGTTGGACACAGCCTAAAGGTGTACCTCACGCTGAAATTCATGCAATAAACCAAATTAAAAATAAAAAAGATATTAAAGGTGCTCATTTGTATTGCACTCTAGAACCATGTTCGCATGAAGGTAAAACCCCTCCTTGTGTTGATAAAATTATAGAACTCAAATTTGCAAAAGTGATCATCTCTCAGGTTGATAAAAATCCTCTAGTTAATAATAATTCAGTAAAAAAGTTAAGATCAGCTGGTATTAAAGTTATTATTAAAAATTTTGGAGATAAAGTAGAAGAATTAAATAATATTTTTTTTAATTCAATAAAAGATCGTAAGCCATTTATAACACTTAAAATTGCATCTACAGCTGATGGTAAGATTGCGACAAATTTATACGAAAGTAAATGGATCACTAATTCAACTTCACGAATGTTTGGCCATAAATTAAGATCGTTGAACGAATGTTTGATTGTAGGAACTGGCACAATAAGAAAAGATAACCCCATATTAGATTGTAGGCTTGAAGGATTAAGTGAAAGATCTCCTGATATATTTGTTTTAGATAGAAGACTAGATTTAAAGCATAATTTAAAAATATTTAGCAATAAAAACCGTAAAATATATATTTTTCATTCTGATAAAATGAAGAAAAAAATTTTAAATTCAAAGAATATAAAGTATATAAAAATTAAAGAAGTAAATAATGTGTTAGATATCAATACTGTCATAAGAAAAATATCTGATTTAGGGTATATGAGAGTGTTGGTTGAAGGAGGCTCAAAATTATCAGCTTCTCTATTGAATGAAAATCTAATTGACGAAATAGCTTGGTTTAGGGCGAGCAAAATAATGGGAAATAAAGGTATTAATGCTATTTCAAATTTAGATATTGATAGTATTGAAAATTTAAAAAAATTTAAGTTAATTAGTGTTAAATCAATTGATAATGACCAATTATCTATTTACAGGAAAAAATAATCCATGTTTTCGGGAATAATAGAAAATATAGGAACTGTTAAAGAGTATAAAAAACTAAAAGACTATCGGCTTGTACTTGATACTGATCTTAACTTTAAAGATGTAAAAAAAGGAAGCTCAGTTTGCTGTAATGGAGTATGTTTAACTGTTACATCTAAAAAAAAATTATCTAAAAAAACAAGACTTAGCTTTGATGTTTCAAAAGAGACAGTAAATTGTACAAACTTTAATCATATAAAAATAGGCGATCTAGTAAATATTGAGAAATCTCTTAGAGTTGGAGATGAAATTAGTGGGCATTTCGTTTTTGGACATGTAGATGATACTGCTTCATTAGTATCATCAATAAAAATTGATGGCTCTTATGAGTTAAAATTCAAAATTTCTAAAAAACTAAGTAAGTTTATCGCAAAAAAAGGGTCTATTGCCATAAATGGTATTTCTCTTACTATCAATAATTTTAAAAAAGGTGAAATTTATCTTAATATAATTCCATACACATGGAAAAAAACTAATCTTAATAAATTAAAAGTAGGCGATAGAATAAATCTTGAAGTAGATATGCTTGCAAGATATGTTACGCAAAACCGTTGACCTATATTGCTTATGAATAATGAATTTATATCATCTATTGAAGAAATAATTGAAGACCAAAAACTTGGTAAAATGGTAATTATGGTCGATGATGAAGACCGTGAAAATGAGGGAGATTTGATCATTCCTGCGGCGAAAGTTGACGATAAAGCAATAAACTTTATGGCAACTCATGGCAGGGGTTTGATTTGTTTATCGCTAACAGAGGATAGAGTAAAGGAACTTGATTTACCTTTGATGTCACAAAATAATGACTCACGCGACACTACTGCATTTACAATATCCATAGAGGCAAAAGAGGGTGTTACAACGGGTATTTCTGCGCAAGACCGAGCTGTAACAATCCAAACTGCAATTGATCAAAATAAATCAAAAAAAGACATTATGAGCCCTGGACATGTATTTCCATTAGTTGCCAGAGACGGAGGAGTATTAATGAGAGCTGGTCACACTGAAGCATCAGTTGATTTAGCTAGACTTAGCGGGCATACGCCAGCGGGAGTTATTTGCGAAATAATGAATGATGATGGCACTATGGCTAGAATACCTGACCTTATTGAATTTTCAAAAAAACATAGCATCAAAATAGGAAGGATAGTGGATTTAATTTCTCATAGAAGAAATAAAGATAAGTTTATTAAAAAATCTTATGACTCAGAAATAAATTTAGACTCAGGTGGTAAATTTAATATCAAAATATATGAGTCACTCTATGATGGGACCGAGCAAATTGTACTAACAAAAGGAGATGTAAGTGATGGAAATCCGATTATGGTCAGAGTACATGTTACAGACTACTTTGATAATTTATTTGGTAATTACGGAAGTGATGATGCTTCATTGCACAAAGCTATTAAGATCATTGAAAAGGAAAATAGAGGAGTCATTATCTTAATTAGAGATACTGGTAAATCTATAATTAATAATTTAATAACAAACCAATCAAATCCAGGTAATCAAATACAAACTACGAGTGACGAACTTAGAATTTATGGTATGGGAGCGCAAATCCTATCAGAAATTGGAGTAAAAAAAATGATACTTCTTACGAATACTGAATGGAAATTTATTGGTTTAGATGCTTTTGATATAGAAATTATTGAGACTAAATTTTTAAATACTATAAATGACTAAAAAATATAAATTCTTAATAGTAGCCTCGACTTTTTATCCCAAAATAACAGAAGGCTTATTGAATGGTGCAGTTACTGAGTTAAAAAGACTAAAATTTAATTACGATGTATTTAGGGTAAACGGATCACTTGAAATCCCTGTTCAAATTGCGATACTTCTAAAAAGAAAAAAATACGATGCAGTTATTGCAGTGGGCTGTATTATTAAAGGTAAGACAGATCATTATGAGTTTATTGCAAATGCTATTACAAATTCACTGCTTTCAATATCTGTTAAAAATAGAATTCCAGTTTCCAACACTGTTCTTACATGTTCAAGCATTAAGCAAGCAACTGAGCGATCTTCAAAAAAACTCAATAGAGCAAAAGAAGCAGTTTTAGCGGCTATATCAGTTTTAAAAAATTAAAAATTAATGTCTGATATAAAATCATATCAAAGGCTTTTAGCTGTTCAGGCTCTTTATGAATTTACTATTAATAAAAAAGGTATAGATGACTCCTTTGATGAATTGCTTCTACACATTGTTGAAAATAGTGATTTTAAAAATAAAATAAGTAATTCCAAACTTTTACTTACTAAAGAAATTTTTAGGGGTGTTTTTTTTAATTTGAAAAAAATAGACTTGATATTAAAAAGTTCGCTTAAGGATAAAAGTAAAGTCCAATCATTTGATAAATTATTATTATCTATCTTCAGATGTGCAATTTATGAGATTGAAGTAAAAAAAGAAATTTCAAAAAAAATTGTTATTTCAGAGTATTTATTGATATCTAATCATTTTTTTGGCAATAAAGAGGCTACACTTCTAAATGGAGTACTTGATAACCTTAGATAAAATTAGAATAAAATAAAAGTTGCATATTTATGTAATTTTTGGCATTTTCTCCACCAGCAATAAACAATTAAGGACATAAGATATGAGTATATTAAACCTAATTATTTTCTCAGGAATACTATCAATTATTTATGGTTTTTGGGCTGGAAATTCAGTTTTAAAATCAAATCCTGGTAGTGAAAAAATGCAAGAAATTTCATCAGCAATTCAAATTGGTGCCCAAGCATATCTAAATAGACAATATACAACTATTGCTATTGTAGGTGCAGTTATCTGTGTTCTTTTATATTTATTTTTTAGAGATTTTTGGGTTGTTGGAGGTTATTTAATTGGCGCAATACTATCAGGTGCGGCAGGTTACATTGGAATGATAATTTCTGTAAGAGCTAATGTTAGAACAGCTCAGGCAGCTAGTGAGAGTTTAGGGAAAGGTCTAAATGTTGCTTTCAAAGCAGGTGCTGTTACTGGTATGCTTGTTGCGGGTTTGGCTTTGTTATCTATATCAGTATACTATGCCATTTTAGACTCTTATTCTGTATCTGAGGAGACACTCAAGCATGCGCTTGTCGCTTTAGGGTTTGGCGCTTCACTAATTTCAATATTTGCAAGACTTGGAGGTGGAATTTTTACTAAGGGAGCAGATGTTGGAGCTGATTTAGTTGGCAAAGTTGAAGCAGGTATTCCTGAAGATGATCCTAGAAATCCCGCAGTTATAGCTGATAATGTTGGGGATAATGTGGGAGACTGCGCAGGCATGGCGGCTGATTTATTTGAGACTTATGCTGTAACAATTGTAGCGACAATGGTTTTAGCTACAATATTTTTTTCTGGTGAAATTGCTCACATGATGACTATTTATCCTATGGCAATAGGAGGGAGCTGTTTGGTGGCTTCAATTATAGGTACTTTTTTTGTAAGACTAGGTTCCTCTCAAAGTATTATGGGTGCGTTATATAAAGGTTTTATTGCATCAGCAATACTCTCATTGATTTTTATATATCCAGTAACTCAAATAGTATTAGGCGATATGTCAAAAGAATTTACTTTTGGTGATACGACGTTTTCTGGAACTTCACTTTATTTATGTTCAATAATAGGAATTGTGATTACAGGACTTCTTATCTGGATAACTGAATATTATACAGGAACAAATTATAGACCTGTTCAAAGTGTTGCAAAAGCTTCTACGACTGGCCATGGAACAAATGTAATCCAAGGATTAGCGGTTTCCATGGAAGCTACAGCGCTTCCAGCATTAGTTATTGTAATCGGTATTGTAATGACTTTTCAGTTGGCTGGCTTATTTGGAATTGCAATTGCAGTAACTGCAATGCTTGCACTAGCTGGAATGGTTGTTGCGCTTGATGCATATGGTCCTGTCACAGATAATGCTGGCGGTATTGCAGAAATGTCAAATTTAGATGAAAATGTAAGAAAAACTACTGATGCACTTGATGCAGTTGGAAATACAACAAAAGCAGTTACAAAGGGTTATGCAATTGGCTCAGCAGGTTTAGGTGCGCTTGTTTTATTTGCAGCGTATGTAGAAGATTTAAAATTAGTTGAAAACTTAACACCTAATTTTAGTCTTGAAAATCCTTATGTTGTCGTTGGGTTATTGATTGGCGGGTTATTGCCATATTTATTTGCATCAATGGGAATGATGGCCGTTGGCCGAGCAGGTGGTGCAGTAGTTGAAGAAGTTAGAAAACAATTTGCTGATAATCCCGGTATCATGACAGGTGATTCAAAGCCTGATTACTCCAGATCAGTCGATATGCTTACTCGTTCAGCAATTAAAGAGATGATAATTCCGTCCATGTTGCCTGTATTATCACCAATAATACTTTTTTTTATTGTTTCAATTGTTGCTGATCAGAATGCAGCTGTATCTGCAGTTGGCGCGATGTTGCTCGGTGTAATTGTTACAGGTATATTTGTTGCAATCTCAATGACTGCTGGCGGAGGTGCATGGGACAATGCGAAGAAATATGTTGAAGATGGAAATTTTGGTGGTAAAGGATCAGAGGCTCATAAAGCTGCAGTTACAGGGGATACTGTTGGAGACCCATATAAAGATACTGCGGGCCCCGCTGTTAATCCAATGATTAAAATTACTAATATTGTAGCTTTATTATTATTAGCCGCACTATAACAATTATTTACTGACCTCTCGTAAATGCGTCATAGAGTTGGTCAGTAATTCCGTAGGCGTTTCTCTCTACCCTAGTTTCATCAGAAGAAAAAGCAATTTTATTAAAATTATCAGCAGTTAAAAAAGTTTGTTCAATTAATATTCCACTATCATCAAATTCAAATCTATAAATACTCTGAAAAAGTAATTCATCCTCATCAAAAACCTTTCTTTCTTTGAGAGACAAAAGATAAATCCAAACATTCTCTACATCTTGAATTTCTATCGACGGTGAACCCATAGCGTTGAATACATCATTTTTTGTAGTATTTTTTACTTCAAATTTTGATATTTTTTCTGAAGAAACAAGAAAATCGTCCAAAAGATAACCATGTTGCTTATTAATGGGAGAGCAACTATATAAGATTAGTAATAGTAAGATAAAATTATAAAATTTAAACATTTTTATGATATTTAAGAATACAGAACATACAATTGAAAAAATCTATCAGAATATCGTTGAAATATCGAGATCAAAATTTTTTTACATTGATTTTGAACTAGATGACAGCTTTGAAACCAGGTTTGATTTGATCATATTTCACGCATTTATGATTTTTTATTTTTATAAAAGTAAAAATATTAACAAATCATCCTTATCACAAATGTTATTTGATTATATGTTCAATGATTTTGATAATAATCTTAGAGAAATGGGATTTGGAGATATTGCTGTTAATAAAAAAATGAAACTATTTATAAGAGCTTTTTATGGCAGGTTATCACAATATAGTAAAAGTTTGGATCTTTTAGAAAAAGAAGATGATAAATCATTGCTTGAGCAAACAATCTTAAATAATATATTTAAAGGAAAATCGTTCGATAAAAAGAGCATTAGTATGTTTGCAAAATATATAATTAATAATATTAAAAAATTTCAGAGCATGTCTGAAAAAGAAAATATCGATCATAATTTTGAATTTATAAAATTTGGTTAGTGTTTTGAAAAAGATTTATAAATTAGCGGTTGACATATTGGGTAGCGAAACCAAAACAAAAGAAATTTTAAGAGGTCTAGAACAGTCTTTATTAAGGAACATTAACTATAAATTTCTTTTATTTGGAAATCAAGAGTCGATACTTAAAAATTTAAAAAAATTTAAAAAACTCCAGTCAGCATCTGTAATAATTGATTGTTCAGATAGCATTGCAATGGATGACAAACCATCTGAAGTTATAAAGTCAAAAGTACATTCAAGTATGCATTTAGCTATTAAATCTACTCAAGAGAATGAAACAGATGCTGTACTCTCATTTGGTAATACCGGAGCATTAATGACTTTGTCATTATTGAATATCAAAACATTATCGGAAATAAAGCGCCCAGCTATTGCATCGATATGGCCAAATATGAAAGGAGAGTCCATAGTTTTAGACCTTGGTGCAAATACTAAATTAAGTTCAAAGTACCTAGTAGATAGTGCAATTCTTGGCTCAAGTCTGGCAAGTATACTATTCAAAATAAATAAACCATCTGTAGGTATATTAAATGTCGGCAAAGAGGAAATAAAGGGAAATGAAGAGATTAAGAATGCCTCTGACAGATTACAAGAACTTAAGAAATCAGACTTGATTAATTACTCAGGATATATTGAAGGAAATGATATTTCTCTAGGCAAAACTAATGTTGTTGTGACTGACGGTTTTACTGGCAATATAGCTTTGAAGACAGCAGAAGGAACTGCAAAGTTATTTCAAAGTCACCTGAACAATGCATATCAAAGCTCAATTTTATCAAAGTTAGGCTATATATTATCGTCAATCTCTCTAAGATCTGTACGCGAGAGATTAGATCCAAGAGTACATAATTGTGGTATATTTATGGGACTTAATGCTCTGGTCGTAAAGTGTCATGGCCAATCAGAGTTTAAGGGTGTTTCCTATGCTGCAGACATCATATATTCTTTGCTTGAAAATGATGTAAATGAAAAAATTAAGAAATATGTGAATGAAATGCAAAATAAAATAGCTATTTAATTAGTAAAAAAAGTAATTAATATATTGTTATAAGTTATTAATTTAATATAATTTTTCTTATGGATAAGACAACTACTAGATCAACACTTAGTGAGGCTGTTTTCAAAAATGTTGGTCTTTCTAGAAATGAGTCCGCCACACTCGTTGATTCAGTTTTTGGAGAAATTTTAAAAAGTTTAATTAATGGAGATGATGTAAAAATTTCATCGTTTGGTACATTCGTAGTAAGGCAAAAAAAAGAGAGAATTGGTCGAAATCCTAAGACAGGCCAGGAAGTTCCGATAACAGCTAGAAGTGTTGTAACTTTTCGCGCCTCTAACGTTTTAAAGTCAAAAGTTAATACGAGAAATAAAATGAATTCAGAGGCAGTAATTAAATGAGTTCAAAGTCACCCGAAGCTTTTAGAACTATAAGTGAAGTATCAAAAGATTTGTCGTTACCTCAACATGTACTAAGATTTTGGGAAACAAAGTTTGTACAAATAAAGCCAATCAAAAGAGGTGGTGGCCGCAGATATTACAGGCCTGAAGATGTAAAATTATTAAAAGGTATTAAAAGTCTTTTGTACAACGATGGTTATACAATTAGAGGAGTTCAAAAAGTAATAAAGGAAAATGGTACAAAAAAATTACTATCTATTCAGACTGAAAATAAGGTCTTTACAGAAATAAGAAAAGATAATAATGATCACCTTGAACAACAAAATTACACTCAGCATTCTATTAATGATTCTAAAAGAAAAAAACTAATGAATGTTTTGGAAGATTTAGTTCAATTAAGAAAAAAACTCGATAATAAATAATGGCAAAAAAATCGACTGTAAAGGTACGCCTTGTTCCTGAGGAAAAAACTGACAGCAAGTTTTATTATTACGCAAAAAAACCAACATCTGGTTTAAAGGCAAAAGATAAGTTAAGGATGAAGAAGTATAACCCGGCAACTAAAAAACATGAATGGTTTGTGGAAAAGAAACTTCCACCTCATAGTAAATAATTATTTTTTAAAATTTTTTTTCTCAAAATTAATAAAGTTTTTAATTATTGATACCCAAATATCACTTATCAATTTTGGATTTGCACCAAGTTTTTTTGACTGATTTTCAACTTTCTTTTTAATTTGATTTATTCTTTTTGTGTCAACTATCTCTGATTTTCTTGTTTTAAGGCTAAGCGCTTTGTTTACCAATTGCGCCCTTTTTACCATTAATGGTAAAATTTGAGAGTCGATTTTATCGATTCTCTTTCTTACCTCTTTCATCTGGGAAGAGTTATTTTTCTTTCTTATCATCTTTTTTTAAACG
>ENA-OSEY01000488-OSEY01000488.1-marine-metagenome-genome-assembly--contig:-NODE-488-length-29178-cov-10.254630_pt1 | contig 29178 bp, 31 predicted proteins | sample MGYA00248465_ERZ534230 | MGnify/ENA primary metagenome ERZ534230 (study PRJEB26409, sample SAMN06344110) | marine metagenome | isolation source: Sea water from surface | place: Atlantic Ocean:Southern...
TCTCCATACCCATCTAGTGGATCTTCACTAACAAAAAAACCTAACATTTCTCTTTCTCTTTCTAGTTTTTCTTTCTTAGTCCACTCAGTGTCTTTGATAGTTGTTAATTTATCTGATTGATCATCCAAATCAAATAATGAAGTTTGGTTATTTGCTTTTTTATTTTTAAGATCTTTGGCGTCGTCAATTAAATCAGGTACTGCATCAAACACACCTTTTCTTGAGTGTCCAAAAAAATCAAACCCTCCCCCTTGTGCTAAAGCTTCTATGCCTCTTTTGTTTAATGATCTTGAATCTATTCTTGATAAAAAGTCTTCAATTGATTTATAGGGTCCATTTTCATTTCTTTCTAAAACAATTTTTTCCGAGGTTATATCTCCAACATTTCTTACAGCAGATAGACCAAAGAGTATTTCGTTATCATTAACAGTAAAATCTGATGCACTTCTATTTATATCTGGAGTAGACACTTTGACTCCCATGTCTCTAGCTTCAGAAAGAAATATTGCTGTCCTATCTTTATCCCTTTTTACCGCAGTCAATGAAGCAGCTATATACTCTGCAGGATAGTTTGCTTTTAAGTAAGCAGTTTGATAAGCAAGAAGTGCATAAGGTACGGAATGGCTTTTATTAAATCCGTAACCAGCAAAAAATGCTATTTGATCAAATAGTTCTATTGCGAATTGCTCAGAATATCCACTTTTTACAGATCCTTCAGTAAATTTTTTACGCTGCTCTTCCATTACTTGAGGAATTTTTTTGCCCATTGCTACCCTTAAATTGTCTGCTTCCTGTAAATTAAATCCTGCAATTTTTTCAGCAATCTGCATAACTTGTTCCTGATATAAAATCACTCCATAAGTCTCACTCAAAACGTCCTCTAAGTCTGGATGTAAATATTCAATTTCTTTACGAGAGTTTGCACGATCAGTAAATTCATTATGCATTCCAGCACCCAGTGGTCCCGGCCTAATTAATGCAACTAAGGCAACAATGTCTTCAAATCTCTTTGGATTTAAACTTCTGGAAACTGACTGAGCAACCCTGCTTTCCAGCTGAAACACTCCAGTCATTCTTCCTTCAGAAAATAAGTTGAAAGTTTTGTCATCTTGTAAATCTAAATTATCAATGTCTAAATTTTTATCACCAATTAACTCTATGGTTCTATCTACAATTGATAAGTTTCTTAAACCTAAAAAGTCCATTTTTAAAAGACCTAATTGTTCAACTGTGTGCATTTCATACTGTGTAACTATTTCTGCATTTTCTCCTTTTCTTTGTATTGGTAGAAAATTAGTTATTTTGTCAGGTGATATCACAATCGCTGCTGCATGTATCCCATCTTGACGCCTTAAGCCTTCGAGACCAAGGGCTATATCAATTATTCTTTTAACTTCTTCATCAGCAGAATATTGTTTTCTTAATTCTTCTGAAGCAGAGTAAAACTCTTTGCTATAACCACTTTCATTATTTTCATCAAGATTTAAACATTCAGATATAGTGGCAGTGTTTCCAAGAATCATAGGTGGCATCAATTTTGCTACTTTATCACCACTGGAAAATGGCAGACCTAAAACTCTTGCTGCATCTCTTATTGCCTGTTTTGCTTTTATAGTTGCAAATGTGACTATATGTGCAACTCTATCTTGGCCATATTTATCAATAGCATACTGGATAACATCTCCACGATATCTTTCATCAAAGTCCATATCAATATCAGGAAGTGACTTCCTTCCCTTATTTAAAAACCTTTCAAAAATTAATCCATATTTTAAGGGTTCTATTCCTGTTATACCTAGGCAGTACGAAACTATGGAACCAGCAGCTGAACCTCTTCCAGCACCAGTTCTAATGTTTCTAGACTTTGCAAATTCAATTAAGTCTCCAACAATTAAAAAATATGAAGCAAACCCCATAGAGTTAATTACTTCAAGTTCATAATCGATTCTTTCAAGTACCTCTTTGTTTACATCTTGATATTTCTCTTCTGCCCCAACATATACTTTGTTTTTTAAATATTCTTCAACACTTTTGGAATCATCATTGATTGGAAAATCAGGAAGGTAATCTTGATCAAAATCAAACTCATAGTGAACTCTATCAGCAATTTTTAAAGTGTTATTACAAGCATCAGGAAATCTATTTTCAGGAAATAACATCCGCATCTCTTCAGATGACTTTACATAAAATTCCTCACCTTCAAATTTGAATCTATTTTCATCCTCCATAGTTGCATTTGTTTGAACACATAGTAAAGCATCGTGCGCTGAAGAATCAGTTTTTGCGACATAATGTGAATCATTAGCAGCAACAAGTGGCGCGTCTATCTCTTTAGATATTTTTACCAAATCATCTAATATTTCTATTTGTTGTGGTATTCCATGGTTATGCAGCTCAATAAAAAAATTGTCTTTGCCAAATATATCTTGATAATTTTTTGCTTTTTCTAATGCTTTTTCAAAACTTTTTTCATTTGCAGTATTGCCTTCTTCTCTGGACCCATCTGGTGCTAAATGTTGTGCTACTTCACCTCCAAGACATCCTGATAGAGCAATTATTCCCTCCGCATGTTCTCTTAATAGTTCATAATCAACACGCGGTTTGTAATAAAAACCTTCTAAGTATGCTTTACTGACAATTTCTACTAAATTTTGATAGCCTATGTTATTTTCAGCCAATAAAGTAAGATGATATCTTTTATTTTTGTCCCTGTCTGGCCTGTCAAATCTTGAGCCTGGAGTTAAATATGCTTCATACCCAATAATTGGTTTAATATCTAGTGATTCAGCTTGGCGAACAAATTCTAAAGCACCATATAGATTTCCGTGGTCAGTAATCGCAGCAGCTGGTTGATTTAACTCCTTTACCTTCTTTAGATAATCATTTATTTTTGCTGCTCCATCAAGCATTGAATATTCAGTATGCGCATGAAGATGTACAAAAGATTTATTCATAAATCAATTGTAAAGTTTTTTTGAAAAATTACATGTTCATTATCGAAGTAAAATAATCTGGTTCATTAATTGAAAATTTATAATCTTTATCAAACAATTTGAATTCAATATTGTAAGACTGCAAACAAATTGTGTTTTGATTTAATTCACTAACTTTTTTTGCACCATAAAGAGTGTCATTTACTATTGGTGTCTTTAAATATTCAAAATGAGCTCTAATCTGATGGTTCCTACCTGTTATTAAATCAATATCTAACAAAGTATGGGAATCTGTCTTTGAGATAGTTTTGTATTTTGTAATTGCTTCTCTACCATTCTTTCCAACTTCTCTCTTTCTTCTATTATTTTGTGAGTGAATCAAAGGTAGGTTGATCTCACCAGATTTACTTCTTGGGGAACCTTGAACAATTGCTTTATACTTTTTTATAATTTTTCTATTTTTAAAATCTTCTTGAAGTTGATTGAATGCATCCGTATTAATCGGACAAACTATAAGTCCAGATGTAACCCTATCTAGTCGATGTACAATACCCTCTCTTTTATGCTCTCCAACTTCACTAATATTGAAATTTTCAATCAGAAAATCTCTAAGAGTATACTCATCTGAAGAGTCTGTTGGATGTACCAGTAAACCATGGGGCTTGTTTAAAATAACAAACAAATCGTTTTCAAAAACTATTTCAGTATTAATCTTTTTTTATCTCCGAATAAAGTAGCAATACTATACCAATTGATATATATGTATCAGCAAGATTAAAACTCGGAATAAATAGCAATTCAACAAAATCTGTTACTTTTCCATCATTGTCGGTAATTAGGTTCCATCCTCTCTCACCTAAATTTCCAACTGCCCCAGAAAGAATTAATATTAAAGATAACTTTTCTAAATTTTGTTCTTTAATATCACGAATTTGGAATATTAACCAAATAAATACAAAAATTGACAATATATATGTAAATATTGTGAAATCACTTAACAAACCAAAAGCAATTCCCGTATTGTAAGTTAAATCAATTGTCAAGATATCTTCAATAACTACATACTCCTGAATGTTGTTTTTTCGAATTAAATATTTAGTAAATATATCTAAGGTAGCTAAAAGTAATGTGTATATAAAAGGCAAGAAAAGCTTATTAAGATTCAATTAGTGCTGCACAATTTTTACAGAGACTCGAATAAGGTAGAGCTTCTAACCTTGCAACAGGAATCGGCTCACCACAATTTTCGCAATTTCCGTATTTCTTTTTTTTGATTAAAACTAGTGCATGCTCTACCTGGTTTAATAAATGTCGTGTATTTTCATCAAGTGTTAGCTCTTTTTCTAGTTCAAAAGCCATTGACCCACCGTCAGCGGAGGTTGGATCTGGACTTCTCTCCGCAGATGCTTCGGATAATCTGATATTTTCTCTTTCTTGTTGGTGATGTTCAAGAATTTGAGTTAGCTGCTCTTTCTCAGCTAAAAGCTTTTTTTTGAACTTATTTATCGTATTTGTTGAAAGTTTTCTTGCCATGTTAAATTTTATTAATGAATGTATATTAGCCATTTTTTGGACAAAATATAGAAATTTATAAATATTTAAAACTTTATTTATTGGCACAAATTGCACTAGAAACCCTATAAAATCTAATGATATGTTTAAAAGGGTTGAAAACAACATAAATTTAGCTCAAGTAGAGAATGAAATCTCAAACTATTGGGATGAAATCGATGCTTTTCAAACATCTTTAAATAATCGAAAAAATGACAAAATTTTTAGATTTTATGATGGACCACCATTTCCAACTGGAAGTCCCCATTATGGAAATCTATTAGCTGGTGTAATAAAAGATATTGTTCCTAGGTACTGGACGATGCGAGGTTATTACGTTGAAAGACGCTTTGGTTGGGACGTTCATGGATTACCAATTGAAATGGAAGTTCAGAAAAATCTTAATTTAGAAGATCCTCAACAAATTGATGAATATGGAATTGGTAAATTTAATGAAGCTTGTAGAACTCAGGTGCAGACTAACACTGAAAACTGGGAAAAAATTACGAGAAAAATTGGTAGGTGGGTTGATTTTGAAAATGACTATAAAACAATGGATATCGATTTTATGGAAAGTGTCTGGTGGGTTTTTAAAGAACTATGGGAAAAAGACTTAATCTATCAGGACTATAAAGTTTTACCTTACTCATGGGCTGCTTCTACCCCGTTATCTAATTTTGAAGCAAATATGGATTATAGAGATGTTGAAGATCCATCAATATACTTTACGCTAAATGCAAGAGAAGATTTCAATAGTGTAAAAAAGGGTGATAAATTTTTGGTTTGGACTACAACACCATGGTGTATTCCAGGCAACCTAGCTATTGCTATTGGTAAAGATATCGATTACTCCCGTGTCAGTATGAATGATGAGTTTTATTGGATTGCAACACAAAGGCTTCAGGAATTAGATGAGTTTGAAGTAGAAATTATTTCATCATGTAATGGAAGTGAACTTATTGGTTCATCATATATTCCAGCATATAATGAATACGAAAATCTATATTCTGATGGTGCATTTAGATTAATTCATAGTGATGATACAAACACTGATTCTGGGTCTGGCTTAGTTTCTCAAGCCCCTGCTTACGGAGAAAGTGATTTTTATGCACTTAAAAATTCTGGAATAGATGTAATAGCAGACCCAGTCACTCTCTCTGGTAAATTTGACGATACATTTAAAGAGTTGGAAGGCTTAAATGTAAAAGATGCTGACTCAGTAATTATGACCCAATTAAATGAACGGGGTAATCTATTTAGTCAAAAAACTGAGATGCATTCTTATCCTTTCTGCTGGAGAACAGGTACACCACTGATCTACAAAGCTATTCCTACCTGGTTTGTTAATGTTGAAAAAATTCGTGAGAGAATGGTTGAGCTTAATAAAGAAACTCACTGGGTACCGGGATTTATTGGAGAAAAGAGATTCTCCAACTGGTTAGGAAATGCTAGAGATTGGGCAATAAGTAGAAACAGGTACTGGGGAAGTTGTATTCCAGTCTGGATAAATATAGATGACCCTGACGATAAATTATGTATAGGTTCGGTTGAAGAACTAAAAAACTTAACTGGGAAAGAAATTACTGACTTGCATCGTCATTATTTAGATGACTTAATTATTGAAAAAGAAGGAAAGACTTATAAAAGAACTTCTGAAGTATTAGATTGTTGGTTTGAATCAGGTGCAATGCCATATGGCCAACAACACTACCCTTTTGAGAATGAAGAGCTTTTCAAGCAAGGGTTTCCAGCTGATTTTATTGCCGAAGGTCTAGATCAAACAAGAGGCTGGTTCTATACACTTACTGTTCTTGCAGTAGCATTATTTGACTCTGTAGCTTTTAAGAACTGTATTACTACTGGAATGATATTAGCTGAAGATGGCAGAAAAATGAGTAAAAGTTTAAAGAACTATCCAGATCCTGAAGAACTATTAAATGAATATGGGGGTGATAGTTTAAGAGCCTACTTGATCGACTCACCTGTAGTTAGAGGGGAACCACTGAAATTCTCTAAAGAGGGGGTCAAGTTAGTAACTAGAAATATCATACTCCCACTTTGGAACAGCTATTCATTTTTTTCAACTTATGCAAATGCTGATGAAATTACAAATGAAGATTTAATGAAAGCATTGCCGGTTGAAGAAAGAAGCCTGATGGATAGATGGATAATTTCGTCATTACAGTCCTTAATTAAAACTGTAAATGAAAAGATGGAAAATTATTATCTATATGAAGTAATCCCTCCACTTATGAACTTCGTTGATGAGCTAACAAATTGGTATGTTCGTTCTAATAGAAAAAGATTTTGGAAAGAAAAAGGTATTGATGATATTGATAAAATAAATGCGTTCAAAACTTTACATGAAGTACTACTTGAATTTAATAAAGCTATGGCACCTGTTCTCCCATTTATTTGTGAAAAAATATATCAGGGTTTAATAGATGAAGAAAAAACGAGTATACATTATTGTGATTATCCTGAATCAAATCCTAAGTTGATTGATAAAGATTTAGAAGAAAGTGTTGAACTTGCTAAGAAAATTATTAAAAGTGTTAGAAATTTAAGAGTCAAATTAAAGCTTCCAAATAAACAACCTTTAAACTCTGTGACTGTCATTTCAGATAGTAAAAATATAAGTAGTCAATTAAACATTATTGGCAACCTAATAATGAATGAGGTTAATGTAAAAGAAATTAAAATTGATGAAAATGTTGAAGATTGGATTGATTACGAATTTAAACCAAATTTCGAAGCTCTTGGGCCAACTTTGGGTAAAGACATAAATAAAGTATCAAAATATCTCTCCAATATTACCGAAGATCAAAAAAGATCTTTACTGGTTCAAACATCTATTGTTATAGATAATTTAAATGTAAATGTTGAAGATATTGATATTAAGTTAAAGAAAAAGAAAGATATTGAGGAATTAGATATAGTTGAGAATTTTAGTTTATTACTAGATACTGAACTAAGTGAGTCTTTACTAATGGAAAGGCTCTCACGCGAGCTAGTTTCATATATCCAAAAAGAAAGAAAAAATCAAGGACTTGATGTCACAGACAGAATAAAGTTAACTATTTCATCTGAAGACGAGTTTGTTCACGAAACTATAACTAATTTTTCAAAATATATTACAAATGAAACACTTACTTTGGACTTGATTACTAAGAAAGAGTCTTCCGTGAACAAAGTTTATGATAGATTTTTAGATATTTTTATAGAAAGATCAACAAACAACTCTTAAGATATACGGTTGAACAAAATTAAATCCAACAATAAGGATTAGTGGTGATAAATCAATTCCAGCCATGCCTATTCGTAGTGCTGGAATTCTAGATCTAATTGGAGCAAGTATTCTCTCAAAGTATCTATCTAATACACTTTTTACTTGTCCAATAGGATGGTCATATGGTACCTGTATCCAACTTAGAATTATCCATGCAAAGAGTGAGTAGTAAAATAATCGAAATAATAAATATGTAACACTACACATTTATTTTATACAAACCTAAATCTTGGAGTCTTTCTCTTTCTGTAGAACTCAATGAAGAGTTTGATGGTAGTATCAAAAAAACACCATCACGATTTATTGATCTTATAGTTGAGTTGCTCATAAAAGCCATTCCTGTTACAAAATCTAAAATTCTTCTTCTCTCTTGTTGGTCAGGTATATCTCTTATATCCATTGCAACTATAAATTCGTCTTTTATAGCAATTCCTAAATTATGAATTTCAGAAAATGATCTTAAAGCTTTAATTTCTACTTCATCTTTAGGTGAATGAACCCTAATGTCTCCAATATTTTCGTCATCAATAAATCTATTTTCTCCGGATGGCCTAACAGTAGTTTGTTGAGTTGACATAACTTCCTCTACAGACTCAGGCTGCTTTAATCCAATTGAGATAAGAAATTTTTCTAACATTATTTAAATAGTTTAGTTCCTATACGAACTATTGTAGCACCGTAATCAAGTGCTACTTCGTAATCATTAGACATGCCCATTGAGAGTTCACCTTTGTAACTGTAATCCATAATTAATTTTTCATTTATTTGGTGCATTTCAGAAAAAATAGTCTTTGGGTCAGAATTTATATCAGGGATTGTCATTAAACCAACTACGGTAATTTTTTTCTCTATGCAATATTCATAAAATTTAAAGACTTGATTTTTAGTCACTCCGCTTTTTTTTGGATCGTTGTCTATATTTACTTGAATTAAGTAATTACAGTCAATATCTAGTTTTTCTGATATATCGATTTCTTTTTCTCGTGAAATTGTATGTATGTATTTAAAGTTTTTAACAATTTCTTTAAGTTTTCTGGATTGTATTGGAGCAATAAAATGATAATCAACATCTTTATAAACTGTTTTGTGCAAATTAAAGTCAGTTAATCTATTTTCGCCAAATTCTCTAAATCCAAATTCGTACAAAAATTTTATTTCTTCGTTTGTCCTGTTTTTTACTACTGGTAAAAGTTTTGCACCATAAGACACAACTTTTGAATTAATTAATTCTAAGTTACTTATTTCCATATAACACCAAATTGTCTTGCGGTAGTTTTATTTTCTCTATAAGAATTGTAAGAACTGTTGCAGATTGTACATATTGACGATACTTCAACTTGAAAGCCTTCTTTTTCTGATAAATCTTTCAAGACTTTTGACATATTTAAAAAGAACATCCCATCTCGTAGTTCGGTATAGTCATTAAAGTATTTTTTGACATCCTCTTTAACTTCATAGCAACATGACTGTGCATGTGGGCCAATAGAAATTGATAATTCATTTACATCAAATTTTTTGATTGCTTTTTCTAATATATTGTTCTTTAGACCTCTCCACCCAGAATGAATAGCACCTATTCTTTTTTTATCACTTAATAGAATTGGCATACAGTCAGCGGTTTGAACGACTAATCCTAATTTTGGCTCTTCTGTATAAATTCCATCAGAATCATATACTGCAGATGATTTCACAAAAGTGACTACGTCGGAGTGAGTCTGATTCATTGACGCAATGTATTCAATACCTGCATAGTCTTTTAAATTATTTACAGATTTAACACTCTTATCTGAAAATAAAGCCTTGGGAATTAATTTTGATTCGATCATCCTTTAATAAAATCAGGAAGACCGTCACCTCCATTATTCTCAAATTCACTTGACTCTTTAACTCTTCTGTTTGGTCTAGGACCAAAACCTGCTGCTACAACAGTTACCTCTACAGCATCTCCAAGAGTTTCATCAATTGTATGTCCAAAGATAATTTCAGCATTATCATCGGCTTTTTCTGTAATTACTCTTGCAGCTTCATTTATTTCTTGAAGTTTCAAGTCTTCTGAACCAGTTATTGTTATAAGTACTCCCTCTGCACCATCCATTGTTGCTTCTAATAATGGTGAAGAAATTGCAGCCTGAGCAGCATTTGGAGCTCTTTGTTCTCCTGTTGATCTACCTATACCTAAAACAGCATTTCCTGCATCTTTTAGAATTGTTTTTACATCTGCAAAGTCGACATTAATTACTCCTGGTTGAGTGATTAATCCTGAAATACCCTTAACACCGTTAGATAATATTTCATCTGACTTAAGATAAGCCTCACTTGCTTTAATGTCTTTATCTGAAATTTGTAAAAGTCTGTCATTAGGAATCACAATAAGAGTGTCTAATACATCTCTTAATGCTTGGACTCCTTCTTCTGCTTGAACAGATCTTCTTCTACCTTCGAATCCAAAAGGTCTAGTTACAACTCCTACTGTAAGTGCACCCAGCTCATGTGCAATTTCTGCAATAATTGGTGATGCACCAGTTCCAGTACCTCCACCTTCTCCAGCAGTTATGAAAACCATATCAGACCCTTTTAAAGCTTCTTCAATAAGTTCACGTGAATCAATTGCAGCTTGTCTTCCGACTTCAGGATTTGCACCTGCACCAAGTCCACGAGTTGTTTTTCTACCTAAATCAAGTTTTAAATCAGCTTTGGACCCTAAAAGGCTCTGTGCATCAGTATTAGCTGCAACAAAATCTACACCTTTAATGCCCATTTTTATCATTCTGTTAACAGCATTTGTTCCACCGCCGCCAACACCAACAACTTTAATAACAGCTGTGTAATTCCTAGGTCTCATATTTAAATTGACTCCTTTTTCTTTTGTAGTTCTTTTAGTTGCCATGTTTTAATCTCCATTCAATAAATAAACAATATCATTGGTCATAATTAAAAACAATATATTTTTCAAATTTTATCTATATCTATAGTTTAGATTTAGATTTATGAACAATTAGCTATTAAATCTTCTTTGCTGATAAAGCGTATCTCTCCCTGACATTCTGAGTTTTCGATGAGAGACCCTAGTGCGGAAGATTTGCTTCCAAGATCTAATGGTTTTCCAAAGTCAATAAGGGTAGACCTATACTCCCCGATGAAGGAATCTCCGTTGTAGGTGAAGTTGAAAGAGTTAACGTCAAGATTGTAGCTTTTAAGTGTCATGATAAGTGACACCATTTCCCCATTAAACCCTGTAGGTACAGGACCGTTAGTTATAGTAAGAGAAGGTATAAGAAATATTTCATCTGATTCAATTTCTATCATATTTTTATAAAGGGTACTTTTTTTAGGTACAGAGCCTCTTAAATCAGTAATAGTCATTATCTTGTCATATTCGTTCAATTCTATTGTTATTTTATTTGGATATTCTTTTGAAATAATGACGCTTTCAATTGTTGGTATCTGCAGCATATTATCGGAAAAAGTATCACTATTAACTAACCAAATGGATTGACCTAAAGCCGGTTTAATTAAATCAGCTTCATCAAATATCTCGTTATTACCAAGTACTTCAACTTTGCTTACTCTAAAATAAGCAGAGTTCAAGGTAAAGCCAGTATTTAAGATTATTAATAAAAAAAGACTAAATATTAAAAATGATCGAAAAGATACTTTCTCTTGTTCATTAAAATCAATTTCCATTTAGTTAAACTCACCAATAAACTGGATTTCTTCTTCGAGCATAACTCCGTATTTATCATTAACCTTTTCTTTTACATGCTGTACCAATTTGTATAAAGACAAGGCTTTTGCTCCCTTCTTTGCGATAAAAAAGTTAGCATGTTTGCTACTAACACTTACATTGTTAATTGAATATCCTTTTAAGCCTGCTTTTTCAATTAACTCCCCTGCAAAATAATCTTTAGTGTTTTTAAACACACTTCCAGCGTTGTATATGCCTGGAGGTTGGCTTTTTTTTCTATTTTTATTGAATTCAGACATTTTCTCTGATATTTCTTTAGAATTTCCTTTTTCAAATTTTAAAATTGCTGACAATATAACTTTGTTGTTAAGATTGCTAGATTTTCTATAACTGTAATTTATTGATTTGGGATCTAATTTAACAAGCTGTTTTTGATCTAAGTCATAACAATTGACCTCTACAACATTTCTTCCAATTTCATATCCATAAGCTCCAGCATTCATTTTTAATGCACCTCCAATAGAGCCTGGGATACCTAGTAAAAACTCTCCCCCTCCCAAACTTTCCTTTTTTAAATACCTCGACAAATCAGGTAAATACACACTAGAGCCAACTTCTAATGTGTTCTCATCGTTCAGTAAATTTATAAAATTAAAATCTGTTTGTAAAACATAACCTCTATATTCGCTGTCAGCAAATGCAATATTTGATCCTTTTCCAAGAACGAATGTGTTGTTACTATTTATTTCTTCAGATATCTTGGAAAAATTATCTACATTATCTATAGTGATGAAGTTTTTACACAGACCACCAAATCTATATGTAGTTACCGATGAAAGATTTACGCTACTAGTTTTCATTTAAATATTTTAATATCTGAGGACCTAAAAGAGTAATATCTCCAGCTCCAATAGTTAGTACTGTATCTCCTGGAGAAATGTTGTTCTTCAAATAAGGGGGCACCATTCTAGGGGATTTTACATATTTGATCTTTTCACTTTCAAACATAAGACTAGAAACTCCTGGAATTGGCTTTTCTCCTGCTGAATATATGTCTGTAATAAGAGTCAAATCCGAGTATTCAAATGATTTACTCAAATCATTAAAATTATCTCTGGTTCTTGTGTACCTATGTGGTTGAAACACTACTATTAATTTTCCTTGTGTATGTTCCTTTAAAGCTTTAGTAGTTGCTTTGATTTCAGTTGGATGATGCCCATAATCATCGTAAAAATTTATACCATTAAATTCTCCAATGAACTCAGTTCTTCTTTTTACTCCAGTAAAATGTTCAATGGCATTCAAGCTTTGTTCTATTGATAATCCGTTCAAATTTGCCAAAGCAATTGCTCCAATGATATTTGAAATAAAATGATCTCCTATTAACTTTGTTTTAATTTTGAATTTATTTCCCTCAAACAGAAAGCTTGAATAAGAATTTAATTTGTAATGTGAATCTTTAGAAGATGAGTAAGAAATATCTTCTGATCTTATTAATTTCGATAATTGATCATCATCAACATTAATTACGCATTTACCTTCTACGTTTGAAATAACATGCTTAAAAGCTTTTACTAAATTTTCAAAAGATCCAAAATAATCAATATGATCATGATCTATATTTGTTACGAGTAAGTTTTTAATTTGAATATCTTTAAAAGTATTAAATGCTTCATCAGTTTCTAGTATTAAAGGAAGATTTTTATCACCATAATGGCCACCTATCCCATTAAATGAGGTAACACCACCGTATATATACGATATATCGATGTCATTAAATTTAAATATATGCGCAAGTAAGGCCGTTGTAGATGTTTTACCATGTGTTCCCGTTATTCCTATTACATCAACAGATGTAGATAATAATTTTAAAAAATCTGGCCTTGTTAAAACATTGGGTTGTTTTACAAAATCACTTAAGAAAGTAGATTCCATATTTATTGCTGATGAAACAATATATAATGTTTCGCTGCTGTAAGTAGCATTAGAGATGTCAAAATCTACTTTTATACCATCGTTATTTAAAAGATTAGTAATATAAGAACTTCTTTGATCATATCCTGATACTTCTAAACCCTTTTGAAATAAATATTTTGCAATAGAGCTCATGCCAGAACCACCAATACCAACTATGTAACATGATTTAAAAGTATTAATTGATATACTCATAAATCTCCTCAGCTATAGATTGATTTCCAATCACTATTTCTGGTATATCTAAATTATTAGATTTAATTTTTACTGAAATTTCTGAAACTTTGCTTAATAACTCATCAAATGAATTCACTTTAAATCCAAACTTCTTATTTTCTAAATACTTTGCATTCAAATCTTGGTGAGACGATGTGGTGCCATGCTTGTATGGTACTACTATTTGTGGAATGCCTAAATAAGCAGCCTCAAGAGAACCTCCTCCTGCACGACCTACTAATATATCTATATTTTTGTAAAAATCATCCATGTCATTTAAAAATTCATAACTTTTATAATTTTGAAGTTCTAATTTATTAGTATTCTTAGCTTTACCTGTAATATGTAGAACATTAAACTCCGCTGAGGCTTCGCTATTAAGAAACTGTTCAACATAGTTATTTATTTCTTCAGACCCTTGACTTCCTCCAACAAAACCAATCGTTTGTACTCCTAATGGTTCAATATATTTTCTTCCTAGTGTTGTGTTTACTACTGGTCCAGTATGTTTCAATTTACTTTTATTTATATTTTGAGTATCTTCAAATGATGTAAATATTGTTTTTGCAAATATTGCACTCATCTTATTTCCTAAGCCTGCATAAATATTTTGTTCTTGAATAAAAAATTTAGCTTTCAAAATTTTTGAAACAATTGCAGCTACTGGAGCAATGTATGCCCCTGTTGTAAGTACTACTGATATATTCTGATCTTTAAGAATTTTGGTTACCTCTCTAATAGATCTTGAAATTGTAAAAATATTAAATATATATCCCACTACTCCTTTCTTTGAAGCGAATATTTCTGGAGTATGAATGCTTACATCTAAATTGTCTAGATATTGTCTTCCCCGATTGTCACAAATAACAAATATATCTTCATTATTAGTTCCTAATTCTTTTAATTCTTTAATAAGGTTTCGTACTGGTAATACATGTCCTCCAGTCCCAACACAAAAAAAACATACTTTCTTATTCATAATCTCTTGAATACATAATACCTAATGCTATAAAAATCGAAATCATAGCGCTTGATCCATAAGAAACAAATGGAAGAACAATTCCCGTAATTGGCACAATACCAACTGCACCTCCTAGATTTATAACTGTTTGAAAAAATATCCAACTGCCAAAACCAACAGAAATTAGTTTTTTAATTTCATTTTTTTCTCTAATTGCTATAAGAAAAGTCGTTGATATTAATATAAAGAAAGCTAAGACCAATAAAAATAAACCAAAAAATCCATACTCTTCGCCAATTATTGATGATATAAAATCAGAGTATGAGTTTGGCAATGATCCCCATCTAGCTCTAGATGTACCAGGGCCAAGACCAAAAAGACCCCCAGAACTAATAGCAATTCTGCTTTGATTAAGTTGAAAGCAGTCCCCCAACAAATCTATACCCAAATCACACTTTCTAGAAAGCCAGGTTTCTATCCTACTTAAACGGTATTCACTCGAAGTTGCTACAAAATATAGTGGCAAAATAGATGCAAAGATAGTTAGTGATGGGTAAATAATTTTAATTTTTGAAAAAAATATTTGTGAAAACAAAATAAAACAGATTGAAGCAAAAGTACCATAATCTGGTTCCAGTAAGACTAAGAAAGCACATAGTAGTGGTAAAAAGATAGATCTTACAAACTTTTTGAGATCAGTATCTTCTGTTATGTCATTTGATATTTGTTTAGCAACCCACAATATAATTAAAGGTTTTGCGAGCTCACTTGGTTGAAAATTAACAATCCCAAGATCAATCCATCGTCTACTACCTCCTACTACTATTCCATAAGTTAAAACTAAAAATAGTGTGGTAGTAATAAATACCATTGAAATAGAAGAGAATTTTTCAATGAAGTTAATATTTAAATTTTTTAAAATATTAAAAATTATTGCACCGAGTATTATCGCAGTTAAATGACGCTTTATGAAATAAAAATTATCACCATAAAGATTTAAACCTTCAACTGATGAAGCAGACACATTCAGTAATATTCCAAAAGAAATTAAAAACAGCACAGAAAATATATTTAGTCTCTTAATGAAATTTAATGAATCGACTTTCAACTAATTTCACCTACAATCATTTCCTTAAAATATTCTCCTCTTTCCATATAATTCTTAAAATTACTGAAACTTGATCCACCGCATGAAAAAAGAACAGTATCAAAATTTTTATAGTTATTTTTTATATATTTTTTTAATTCTTCAAAATCTTCATATTCAACAACTAAGAAATTATCACTATTGATATCAAATTCAGAATTTTTAGGTACCATAATTTCTTTTATTTCATTTGAAAGAGATAATCTTTTAATATCTATTCCCTTTAAAAGTCCGTGCATTATAAGTAGGCAATTTTTAACTTTGTAAGATGCCTTATTAACTGATTCTAAATTCGTTGACTTTGAATCATTTATGAACTTAACTCCATTTTTAGTGTGAAAATGTTCAAATCTATGTTCTACGGATGACTGTGAAGTTAAAAAATTTAAAACTTCTTCTTTGGTTATAGAAAATTCATTACAAACATCTATAAAAATAGATACAAAATCATCAAAGTAATTATCTAAATTGAATTTTTCCTCATTAAAATTTTTGACATTTTTAGGCAATATTCCTTCTGTCTTGACTTGACTATCAACAGGTCCTAAAAAATTATTTTCCTGATTAGTTGTAAAATTAAATATTTTTAATTTAGAAAATACATACTGCTCAAAAGTTTCATGCCAATCAATATGGTCTTGATAGATATTTAAAACAACAGCCATTTCAAGTTCTATTTTGTTGATATGAGTCAGCTGAAAACTTGAAAGTTCTAAAATCAAATAATCTAAATCATTCGAATCTGAGATTAAATTTAATGGTGAATTTCCTATGTTTCCAGCTGGTTTACTTTTAATATCATATTTATTTAAAATTCTGTCTAATAATGTAACAAAAGACGTTTTGCCATTAGTACCTGTGACACCTATAAGTTTTACATTATTTATTTCACTGAATAACTCAATGTCTGTCATAATTTTAATTCCACTGGATGATGCCATTCTTAGAATTTCATGATCTTTTTTTACACCAGGAGATACAAAAATAGTTTCTATATTGTTAATGTTTTCTGTATTAAATTTATATTTTTTATCTATATTTTCTAAATCATCGTGTATTAAATAGTTTTTGTTTTGAGAAATTAAATATTGTTCAATATCTTGTCCTGTTGAGCCGTATCCAAGTATCAGTGAAGACTTCATTGACCAAATAATACATAATCTGCATAGAACAAACCCAGGCCAATAACTACAGCAATACCATTAATTATCCAAAACCTCACAATAATTGTGGTTTCAGCCCAATTACTCATTTCAAAATGATGATGAATTGGTGCCATTTTGAAAACTCTTTTTTGTCTATATTTGAATGAAAGTATTTGTACAACTACAGAAACTCCTTCAAGAATAAAAAGAAAACAAAAGAAAAATATTAATCCATCTGCACCCAGAGCAAATAATATTAATGGGAATAGAGAACCTAAGAAATGCGATCCTACATCTCCCATTATAATTTTTGCAGGATTGGTATTCCACCATAAAAATCCTAAACAAGCACCAGCTACAGCAGAAATTAATAGCGAAAGTTCAACAGTTAGGAAATCATCACCTATAAAATTGGAATAATACGTTGGATGACGATAAATCCAAAAAGAGATAATTAAAATCCCTCCAAAACTAATTGCGCTACTTCCGGCAACCAATCCATCCAAACCATCTGTAAAATTTACCGAATTTGTAATACCTATAATAAAAAATATAATTATCAACCATTTAACAATGCCTATATCAAAACCTAAACCGCTAAAAAAGTAGAAGTTTGAATCATAATTTAAAAATATAAAATAATAAGCACTAATACAACCAATCAAAAATTGTAAAGCAAATTTTTGTGTAGGTTTTAATCCTAAATTTCTTCCAGCTTTAACCTTTAAATAATCGTCTATAAAACCTACCATTGCCATAAGAAAGGCCAGTACAAAAAGTAAAATAACATTTAAATTCATAGAAGTTAATTCAACTTTAAATCCTTCTCCAATAGTCCAGAAATTTATATGAGATAATGAGTAGCCAGCAATAGTGCCAAAAACGATAAATAATCCTCCCATTGTTGGAGTTCCTTTTTTGTGATCGTGAAAATTTACCTCTTCTTGAATTTCTTGTCCTATATTTCTAGATCTGAAAAAATTGACACCAATCAATGTAGAAAAAATGACTACAAGAAAACTAATGCCACCAGATACAATTATTCCAATCAATTTTCTAACTCCATAATTTCTTTAGTAATTTGAACGTCGTCAAAAGGTATGAATTTATTATCGATTTCCTGATATTTCTCATGTCCTTTACCTAATACTAATAAAACTTCATTCTCTTTTAATAATTGTACTCCTTTATGTATTGCTTCTTTTCTATCTAGGATTACATCTGAACTTTTATTTAGTGGAATACCTTCAAGTATATTTTTGGATATTTCTAAAGGGTCTTCATTTCTGGGATTATCATTTGTGATGATAACGTAGTCAGCATTTGAGGAAGCCTCTCCCATTTTCATCCTCTTGCCTTTGTCTCGATCACCTCCAGCACCTAATATTACATTTACTTTTTCATACTTGTTTTGAGCGTATTTAATTGCCTCTTTTATTGCACCAGGAGTATGTGCATAATCTATTATTACAGTTTTATTGTTTCGATTTATTGTTTCAAACCTTCCAGGTGGATTTACAACATATTGACTTTTATGTATCAAATCTTCCAGTTCAAATAAATTCGAGTAATAAGCCATAGAAAAAGCTAATAAAAAATTTTCAATAAATTTTGGGCCTGATAAATTAATCTGACACTCAACTTGATTACTGTCAATTGTGAATTTTAATATTTGTTCATCTATTTCTTTATATCTAACATCATTGTAATCATTTGTACCAATGCTAAATGATTCGATATTTGAAGCACTTACAATTTGAGTGCTTTCCGGAGAATCAATATATACAAATTTTTCAGACACTCCTTGTTGAAATAATTTTGCTTTAGAGTTCAAATAATTTTCAATTGAACCATGATAATCTAAATGATCTTGGCTTAAATTAGTAAAACCAGATACAAGAAATTTTAAATCCCCTAGTCTGTTTTGATCAAGAGCATGCGAAGAAACTTCAAGCGACACTGAACTAATATTTTCCTGTTGAAGCGAGATTAATTTAACAACATTAAATAATTTTGGGGTAGTAAGAATTTTCTCATTAGTGAATGAATATTTTTGTTTCTCATCAATAGTTCCAATGAATAAATTATCTGAACCAATAAGTTGATTCAAATAAAAAGCTGTTGTGGTTTTTCCATTAGTTCCAGTTATTCCAAAATAATTAAGACTTTTATAATTTGGACTTATCTTTTCAAGAATATAATTAAATACATTCCCATAATCTTCAAATATTAAAACTTTTTCATCTTGAATATCGCACTTATTACTTGTAATTACAAACTTCGGATTTTCATTTAAAGATGAAGAAATATATTCATTTAATTTATTATTATCGTCATGATTTATGCACAATATAGAGCCTTCAACTACATCAAATGTATGGTTTACAACTTTTGAATAATCTATATCCAAACTTTTTAAGTAATCTAAATTTAGATTTTTCAAATTTATTCTCCTGGTACTAAATAGCTTACAATTTTTTTGAATATTGGAGCGGCTGTTGATCCACCAGTTACATATTCAGTATAAGGAGAAACCGAAGCTCCCCATAAGATAACAGATCCAACAATTGGTCCTTCATTTGTTTCTATAAAACCTGTAAAAGAAGTATTAAATCTATAATCTGAATATCCCACTCCCTCTATATGTGATCTGCTTGTTCCAGTTTTACCACCAATTGTATAATTTTCCATAAAGATTGAGCGTCCAGTTCCATTTTCTCCTTCTACTACATTTATTAGTAAATTTTTTAATCTCTCTGATGAGTTAGAGTCAATTACTTGGTTTGGCGAATAATTAGAATACGGAGATTTAATTAATGTTAAATCAACATTTTTACCACCATTAGCAATAATGCTGTAGGCTTTTACCATTTGCATTTGAGTAACATTTATTGAATATCCTATAGACAATGAACTAAGGCATGTTGTACATGTTTTATTTGGATCAAAACTTCCTTTAGACTCACCAGACAGCTCTATCCCTGTTCTTTTTGAAAATCCAAATTTTGAAAGAAATTCTTCTAAGTCATTAATATTTAAATCTTTTGTGGCAATAATTGTTCCAACATTTGAAGATCTTTCAATTATTTCTTTTACTGAAAGGTTGTAGGGTTCATGTTTAAGAAAGTCTTTGTAGCACCCTTTATAACCTTTGAAATCTTTTTGACATGAGTTTTCAATTAACTCAATAGTGTCTTCAACATAGTATTCTGTTTTTTCGTCTAATAAACCTTGTTCTAAAGCCAGTCCTATAGAAAATATTTTTAATGATGATCCTGGTTCATATTGTGCCCTTGTACTAATTAAGTCAATATTTATTGATTCTTTATCTCCTCTCTCTTCAGCAGAAATTAATACTTCTCCAGTATTAGCATTTGCAAAAACAACCGAACAATTGAACGCTTCTGTATTTATTAGTGCTTCTTTACATAAGTTTGTAGCTAAATATTGAAGTTCAGAGTCAAGAGTTAATATCAGGTCTTCACCATGAATTGGTTGAGTAGTTTGAATATTTGCTTGTGGAATAATGCTTCCATTTGGCGCTGCTTCATAACTAATTTTTCCATCAGTACCTTCTAGTGTGCTATTAAAATAAAGCTCTAAACCCTCAATCCCATAATTGTCTGTATCAACAAATCCAATAATTTTTCTTATAGATGGAGTATGGATAATCCTTTTACTTGATGGTTCTACCATTACACCATCTAGACTCCAACTTTTTATTTCCTCACCTTTTTTATATTCAATATTTCTATCAAGATAAAAAAACCTAGAGGAATTCAGTATTTTATTAGCAATTTCAGTGCTATCTTTTTCAAGCAATGGAGACAAAAGTGTGGAAACCTCTTTGATGTTTTCTACTTTATCTGGATATATTCCTATGTTGAATGATTGTGTGCTTGTTGCTATTGGTTGAAGGTTTTTATCATATATACTCCCCCTCTTAGCTTTAAGAGTTTCTGACTTTATACGGTAAGACAATGCTTGCTCTTGAAAATATTCGGAGTTTGTAAATTGTAAATCGTAAACATTTTTTAGAAATAAACCACTAAAAATTGTAAAACTGCTGAAAATAACAATAAATAAACTCCAGTTCTTAATTTGGTTGTAATTCATTTTCCTAAAGTCCCAAGAATTTCAATTTCAACTAACTCTGAATCAATTTTGTAAGGTGATGAAAGATCCTTGTTAACAATGTAAACATCGAGTTTTTTAAAATTTAGTGAATCTGAAATTTTTTCAATATTTTCAATAGAATATTTATCTTGATATAAATTAAAAGTTTGGTCTTTAAGAATTTCCAATTCAATAATGTCTTGATTTACTATTGACAAGTTGGTTGACAATTCATTTATTTTTATGTTTGTATACAAATTCCAAATAAGTGAAGAGAAAATTGAAATTACAATTATTAATAGAAAATTTTTAAGCTTCATATTTTCACCATGAATCTAAGAACCGCAGACTTTGATCTAGGGTTTTTTTTAATTTCATTATTTGAAGGCTTTCTTTTTTTATATTTACCTAGTTTGAATAGTGGAACATTTTCACAGATACATATTGCGAGTTTAGGATCGCATATACACCCTTTTGTCTCTTTGTCTATAAATTGCTTTACTGTTCGATCTTCAATTGAGTGATACGAAAGAAAAATCATAATGCCATTTGATTTAATAAAATTTTTTACAGTGTCTAGAGATTCAATTATTTCACTAATTTCATTATTTACTTCGATCCTTATAGCTTGAAATATTTTTCTTACAGTGCTTTTAGTAAATTTTGGATTTTGGCGCGGCAGGGATGATTCAATAACACTTACTAACTCATTTGTTGTTTGAATAGGTCTATTATTAATAATTGTTTCAGCTATTTTTTTTGAATTACTCTCTTCTCCATATTCATAAAATATTTTTAATAATTCTTCATAACCATAATTGTTTATAACTTCTTTAGCAGATAGCTCTTGAGAAACATCCATTCTCATATCAAGAATTGAATCATGTTGGAATGAAAACCCACGATGCGGAGAGTCAATTTGATGTGATGAAAGGCCAAAGTCGTAAAAAACACCACTTATTGACTCAATATTATTATTTTCTAAATATTCTTTAATTTTCGAAAAACTGTAATGTTGAACATCATGTGAGTCTGGAGAGTTGTTAACTGCTTCTAAATCTCGATCCAGTGCTAAAAAATCTAGATTATCATGATTTTTTTGGAAGTACTTAAAATGGGATCCGTATCCATATGTTGCATCTATAAATATTCCATCTGGTACATCAATGAGCAAATCAGATATTTCTGAAGTCATTACCCCATCGTGTGTCAAATACTCTGCCCTGTTTGTATTCATACCCAGCTCTCTAGAACTGGCACCAATTGGAAAGTTGGGCGGAGTAAGGGTGTTCCAATTTAGTTGTCTAGAGAGCTGGCTATGAACCTATCCTTTCACTTCATTAATATTTGCAAATGCTTGGTCTGCTTCATTTTGGATTTTCTTCCAACTTCTTGTTGACCAAACTTCAACTACTGGGCCTGATCCAGTAACGGTCACTTCTTCGTTGATGTCTATACCGCTATATGCACGTAGATTTTCAGGTACCTGCACTCTTCCAGCAGAATCAATTTTTACATCTACAGCGCCACTAAACAAAGCTCTTCTTAATTGTCTAGATGTTCGATCTGTAGAAGGGAGCGATGCCATTTTTGAGGCTTCATTTTCCCAATTGTCTTTTGTTAATATTTGAAGACAATTATCTTGTCCCTTGGTGATTACACAGCCCTGTTGAAGCTCTTCTCTGAACTTTGAAGGTATAACTACTCTACCTTTAGAGTCCATTGTATGTTGAAACTCACCAAGGAACACTTTATCCGCCTTTCGTGCCTTGAACCACTTTTACACATTATATGACACTTTATGACACTCTGCAACACTTTTTGAAAAAAATTTTTTATGCTGAAATAAGGTATTCTTCCCAAGAAGGATCTGGATTGCTACCAACAATAGTCTTAATCCAAAAATTGTCTTTTGGATTAGATGGAGGATTTTTAAGATTTAAATGTGTTTGATGTAGAAGCTTATCGGCTTTTATTAAATTACACTTTTTGCAACATGCAACAACATTTGACCACTCATGTAGACCACCTTTGGAACGAGGAATAATATGATCAACCGACTCTGCAGATTTACCACAATATTGACATGTAAAAAAATCTCTAATAAATATATTTTCACGATTTAGAGCTACTCTCCTAGCAAAAGGAGCTTTTACAAAATAAGTTAAAATTCCAACTTTTGGAACAAAAAATTCTTCTTTTTCAGAATGTAAAATAATTTCAGAATTTTTTATAGCATTTATTTTCTTATTATGCATTAACGAAATTGCTCTTTTAAACGAAACAACAGAAAGAGGTTGGAATGTAGAATTTAAAATTAACGTCCTATGACTTGATAGGTTCATGGTAAATCTAAGCTGTTTTGATTTCTATGCTTGAAGTTCTTGACTAAGTACATCATCTTCCACTTTAGTCAATAAATTTAAAAATCTTTCTTTATCTAACTCAAATTTGGAAACATCTTCTTTAACTTCTTGAGTAACAGTATCAATTGTTTCAAAAAATGTAAGTTGTCCATTTTTCAAAGCGTCAAAAACTTCATTGTCTTCAACAGAGTAAATTGTCTGACCATCAGACTTAAGTTTTACTTCTGATAAATGTTTTGTAAGGTCACCATTTTTAGTTAAATATTTCCAAGCCCTTCTAACTCTTTGAATACTCATACCATTATCAAGTAATGTCTTTATAACCCTCAAGGCAACAATGTCTCTAAATGAATAAAATTTAGGAACTCCAGGTTTTCCATCAGAAGATTGTACTGATGGAGATACTAAATTTACTTTGTCCCAGTATCTTAATTGATGAGATGTGCATCCAGAAAGATAGCATGCTTGCTTTGATGTAAAAGCATTTTTCTTCAAACCTTACTCCTAAAAAAAATGATGTATATTTAATTTAATTAAATTTTTTATTTTTGTCTAGAGCTATCTTGGTTTCTTAAAATTTTAATTACTTGTTTTATGTTCCACTCTTTTACGTTTTCAGCTTTTAAAAGTGATCTTGTATTTGCGACAAATACATATCCAGCAACTGCCATTACAGAAAATCCAAATATAGCTATTGCGGGTTGAATAATATAAGTACTAAACATTGTCAATAGTCCTAAAACAAACACAAAAAAAGAAATAACTGCTCTGTTTCTTGTAAATTTAGAAAGAGTAGAGTCTTCAACTGTTTTTGCTAAACCAGGATCGTCCTTCATTAACTCTTGTTCAATTTGTTTTAAAATTTCTTCTTCTTCTTTATTCAAACCCATATCTAAATCTTAATATAAAAATGAGTTAGTCTAAATTAATGGGTAATTTATTTCTTAGACATGGTGAGGTTCAAAATGAAAAAGATGTGTTTTACGCAAACCTTCCAGGATTTTATTTAAGCAGTAAGGGTGAGATGCAAGCCAAAGATGCAGCAAAAAAAATTAAAAAGTTATTCAATATTGAAAAAATTATCACATCCCCTCTTTTAAGAGCAAGACAGACAGCCAGTATTGTAAATGAAGAACTTAAGACAGATATAGATGTGTCTTACAATATTATTGAATGGTCCGGACCATATGAATGGATTGGTAAAACAATAGAAGAGATAAAACTTACAGATAGTTTTAAAAATTACAACAATAATCCTTTAAATTTAAAAAATACATTAGAAAGCTTAAAGAATGTTCATGATAGATTTAAATTAGATTATGAGAAATATGAAAATACTCTTTTTGTTTCTCATCAAGACACCATAAGAGCTTTTACTTATTATTACTTAGAAGAAAAAGATTTTACAAAAAATAGACCTGTTCATTGTGAATTACAATCTATAGAAAATAAATTAATAAATACATACTAGGTATGTCATAGTAAGTATATTAAGTAATGCTTATAATAAAATAATATAAAATAAGCAGTCCTCCACCAAAAGACCCAATGAATCCCAAGCTACCAACTATGGGTTCTAATGATTTAAAAAATTTTGAATTAAAGTTTTCTAAGTATATATCAACTATCTTTCTGCTAAGTTGAAAAGAAATAAATCCATTGAAAAAAATATATACAAAACTTAAAATCGTAATCCAAGGGTTAGGAAAATTCATAATAAGGTAAAGTTAATATAATTATGAGATTTAGCAACAAGACTCGGATTTTTATATACACTTCCGTAATTTTATTATCTAGTTATATTGGCTACCTTCTTGGAAATACATTTTGCATTATCTCTGATGAAGGGAGTTGTTTAACAAGTGTTTTAACTTATGTTGGTGTAATTAATGTATTTAATCTAATTGGTGTATTTATATTGGTAAATTTATCTGAAAAATCAATAACAGAATGGAATCAAAACTTAGAAGAAGAATGAACTAACTTGTTGCAAATTTCTTCAATGTCTTTATTAAGTATGTCTTTATGAAACACTAATCTAATTGATTTCTCTCCTATTAGTCCTGCATTAATTGATTCGTTATAAAAAATATCTAATAATTTATTTGGATCTTCTTCATTTTTAATATTTAAAAATATCATATTTGTTCCTTTGTAAACAATTCTCTCTATTTTTTCATTGTTTAAACTTGAATTTAGGAACTCATAAACTTTTTTAGCTTTTGCATGATCATCTAAAATAATCTGTCTATTTTGTAAAGCGACTCCTGCCATTGAAGCAATAACACCAACCTGCCTCATGCCTCCTCCAAGCTTTTTTCTAAATTCTCTAGCCTCCTGAATAAATTGCTCAGAACCAAGGAGAATAGAGCCTATAGGTGCACCAAGAGCCTTAGAAAAGCAGAATGTTAAACTATCGCAATAACTTCCGTAATTCATAGTATTATTGTCCTCTAGTATCGCATGCCATATTCTTGCACCATCTACATGAAGCTTTAATTCATGTTGTCTAACTAAGTTGCTTAGAGATTTAATTGATTTAAAGGAAACAATCGAACCTCCAGATGCTAGATGTGTGTTTTCAATTGAGACAGTTTTGATTACTGGTTTGTGAACTTTTGACTTTAATATAAGTTTTTCAACATAATCTAAATCCAACTCTCCATCGACATGTTCAGCATCACGAAATTGAACACGTGACAAGAAAGCTGCAGCCCCATGTTCGTAATTTTTAATATGTGAATCATGTGGGGTTATAACTTCAGTACCAGGATCATTATGAATCAAAAGTGAAATCTGATTTCCCATTAAACCAGAAGAAACAAATAAACCTTTTTCAAAACCTAAAAGATTAGCACATTCATCCTCTAAACTATTTACCGTAGGATCTTCAATGTATTCGTCATCACCAAGTTCGGCATTAAAAGCACTCTCTAGGATTTCTTTAGATGGTTTTGTTACAGTATCTGATCTTAAATCAAACATTAAAGTGCTGCCTTAATATTTTTCATTGCTTGTCTAATTCTTTGTTTATTTTCCACTAATGCAATCCTAATATGTCCCTCACCAAATTTTCCAAATCCAATTCCAGGTGAGATAGCTACATTCGATTTTTCTAAAATATCCAGTGAAAATTTTAGTGAATCCTTATTGAATCTTTTAGGAAGTTTCGCCCACACAAACATAGTCGCGTCAGATTCCTGAACTATAAAGTCAAGGTCTTCTAAATATTCTTGAACTAACTCTCTTCTCTCTTTGTAAACTGTTGATAATTCAAATGGATACTCATCTAATTCATTTAGAGCTACAGTAGACGCAATTTGTATTGGTTGAAAAGTTCCATAATCTATATAAGACTTTAACTTTGTTAGTGCTCCTACTGCATCAGAGTTACCCACTGCAAACCCAACTCGCCATCCAGCCATTGAGTACCCTTTAGTTAGAGAATATAACTCAACACTATACTTTAAGTTCTTGTCAGAAGCTAAAAGTGAAGGAGGTTTATTTTTTTCAAAGTATACATCTGAGTACGCAAAATCATTCACAATCAAAAACTCGTATTCCTCAGCTAATTCAATCAGATTATCATAAAAAATTTGATCAACAGTGAGGGTTGTTGGATTGTGAGGAAAAGAAATTAATAAAAGTTTGATTTTTGTTTTCTTTAAAATATCATTTAACTTTGTCAAAAAATCTGACGTATCAAGACAACTTACTTTTAAAGTTTCCGCTCTTGCTATTAATGGTGCGAAGTGATGAATTGGGTAACTTGGATCTTGTACTATAACCTTGTCTCCAGGATTTAAAACTGACATTAAAAGGTGGGTTAAACCTTCTTTACTGCCAATCGTATTAACAACATTAGTATTTGGGTCAAGATCAACTCCATAATTATTTATATACTTTTTTGAAATAGCTTCTCTTAAACCAAATATTCCTTTTGAAACGGAATATTTATGATTTTTTTTTAGCTGAGCTGTTTCAATTAATTTTTCCACGACTTTACCATGAGTCGGTAAATCAGGATTTCCATATCCCAAATCAATGATATCTTTTCCCATGTGACGTGCAGCAATCTTTTTTTGATTTATTTCATTGAATAAATATTCGGGGAAATTATTTATCAATTCATTGCTGTACTTGTTCATTTAAAAATATTATCTATAGTTTCAAAAAAAATCTCTCGATTTGAATCTTTTAATACATATATTTTTTCGTAGTTCAATTCGCTATCAAAAAAAATTGGGTTATCAGCTTTTGAGCATAAACTTAAATTTCCTCTTGGATGCATAATTTGATTAAACATGGATTCTTTTTTTTGAAATGAATTTTTAGTGCCTATCCATTGATTGATTCCAATTTCATACTTATTCATTAATTTAAGTTTTTTTTCTGAGCTTCCCCCAATAAATAGATTGATATTGTTTTGTTTAAACTCATTTAAATTTACTATTTCGTTTATAATTCTTTCAATATCATTTGAGAAATTAGGTCTTTTTTCAAATTTATCATCACCTGTACCTATTCCTAATTTAAAGTTTTTTATTTCCAAAAATTTTAATATGTATTCTTCAAACAATTCATGAAATGGTCTCGCATTAATGTTCAATACACATACACCTAAACTAAATTGATCATCAACAATTTCGTTGAGTTTGTAAATTCCATCAATTAATTCGTAAACATCTAAATTTTTACCAGCTGGATTTTTTGTATGATCGAATAAATATACAGTATCAATATCTAAGGACATTAATTTTCGTGTTTTTTCTAAAAAATTATTTTTGAAAAACTCTCCAGGAAGTAAAACAGAGTTAATTTGTTTCATTAAATGCAAGTGCTGCTGCACCAATTATTCCAGAATCTTCTCCCTGTGAAGCAATAAAAATCTCAGGAAATTTTCTAAATGGAAATTTATATCTTTTCTTTAAATCAATCTGTATAAGCTCAATTAAATCAAAAGGTTCAGAAGACATTGTTCCACCGAGAACAAACGCTTCGTTATCAAATATTTCAAATAAACTTAAAAGTCCATTTGATATGTTTTGAATTATTTCATTGCGAACAGCTTGTTCTGAATCAGTTAAGTTTAATGTACTATCAAATAGCACTGATCCAACATTTTTGCTAGAAAATATTTTTGTAAGTTCTGAATCTTGATTTTTCTGAGTAAGTTCCTCACACTTTTTTGTCCATACAGATGCAGCAACTGAGGATTCAAAACTACCTTTTTTGCCGTTATCTCCCTCAATCTCTCTATCATTTGATGTAAGCATATGTCCAATCTCTCCAGCGTTTCCCCGTCCTCTTAAAAGCCTTCCTTCGGAGATTATTCCCCCACCAACTCCCGTACCAAAAGTTAGCATTATTAAATTTGAATATTTATTTTTGTAATTTAAAAAATACTCACAATAAGCTGCCACATTTCCATCATTGTCTAGATGAAACTTGTAGTCTGTAAAATTTGATAACTTTGAAAAATCAATATCGAATTGTAAATGTGGGCCATATGAATATTTATTGTTAGCTGAATTTACATATCCTGGCATTGCTACTGAAACTATGGAAATATTGGAAAGATTTTCTCTAATAATATTGGATAAGGATTTGATAAATTCGTCTTCATTCTCTGGAGTCGGTATTTTATCTTTCTTTAAAATATTATATGACTCATCTATAACACCGTATTTTACGGTTGTACCACCAACATCAAAAGACAAACAATTCATATATAAATTGATGATAATTCTAAATACTGATTAGTTGCTCGAAAATAACCTACATTGATGCAACGA
>ENA-OSEY01000489-OSEY01000489.1-marine-metagenome-genome-assembly--contig:-NODE-489-length-29133-cov-3.817594_pt1 | contig 29133 bp, 27 predicted proteins | sample MGYA00248465_ERZ534230 | MGnify/ENA primary metagenome ERZ534230 (study PRJEB26409, sample SAMN06344110) | marine metagenome | isolation source: Sea water from surface | place: Atlantic Ocean:Southern...
AGGTTCCTCGCGTATCATCGAATTAAACCACATGCTCCACCGCTTGTGCGGGCCCCCGTCAATTCCTTTGAGTTTCACTCTTGCGAGCGTACTCCCCAGGTGGGTCACTTATCACTTTCGCTTAGCCACTCAATGTACCAATGTACATCAAACAGCTAGTGACCATCGTTTACGGCGTGGACTACCAGGGTATCTAATCCTGTTCGCTACCCACGCTTTCGTCCCTCAGCGTCAGTATATTGTTAGTAATCTGCTTTCGCAATCGGTATTCTGTGTAATATCTATGCATTTCACCGCTACACTACACATTCTAACTACTTCACAATAACTCAAGTTTGCCAGTATCAAAGGCAGTTCTACCGTTGAGCGGTAGGATTTCACCTCTGACTTAACAAACAGCCTGCGGACCCTTTAAACCCAATAATTCCGGATAACGCTTGGATCCTCCGTATTACCGCGGCTGCTGGCACGGAGTTAGCCGATCCTTATTCTTACAGTACCGTCAAGCCCCGACACGTCGGGGTTTTTCTTCCTGTATAAAAGCAGTTTACAACCCGTAGGGCTGTCATCCTGCACGCGGCATAGCTGGATCAGACTTTCGTCCATTGTCCAATATTCCTCACTGCTGCCTCCCGTAGGAGTCTGGTCCGTGTCTCAGTACCAGTGTGGGGGATCTCCCTCTCAGGACCCCTACCTATCGAAGTCTTGGTAAGCCGTTACCTTACCAACTAACTAATAGGACGCATGCCCATCTTTTACCACCGGAGTTTTCTTCTTTGATTGATGCCAATTAAAGATCTTATGGGGTATTATTCCAAATTTCTTTGGGCTATTCCCCTGTAAAAGGTAGGTTGCATACGCGTTACGCACCCGTTCGCCGGTCGTCAGCGGATTGCAAGCAATCCCTGTTACCCCTCGACTTGCATGTGTTAAGCCTGCCGCTAGCGTTCATCCTGAGCCAGGATCAAACTCTTCGTTGTTGTTTATAATATGTAACAACTAACTAAAAATTGACTTGGTCAAAATGGTTCTATTCACTTGTATCTTTCGATACGCGCTGTCATTCTTATTATTTAATTTTTTCAATGAACATAGAGCTAAAAATAGACAGACAAAATATCTAATCTAGATTAGCGGATGCAAATATAAAACCCTTTTTAATTCTTTCAAGGTGTTTTTTATGAATTTTTTAATTAATTATTAAAATATTTTTAATGGATTGGATATTAATCATTTAAATTAATCAAAGAAGTTCCATATTAAACCAAATCGAACTGAAAAATCTCTGTAAGGAACAAAAGGTGAAGAATAGTAGTTGTAAGGAGCATCAATATTTATCAAATGTTTTATAGGTGCTGAAATATTTTCAAGCTTTATAAATACTCGTGAGCTTTGAATTTTGGCATTAAAGAAAAAATCAACCCTTGGATAATTCCCAATACTTGTTGAATTCTGGGTAACAAATTCAGCTATTAAAGGATTGTATTGATCAGCAAAATAATCAGTAAAATAGACAAAGGTTAATCCAGATTGAAAAAATAATGCCTTGTTAAAAATAGAGGACGTTAACATAAAAGTGCTTCTTAATAGCCATTTCGGGACATTTAGTGCAATAGGATCATCTATTGTACCCTGTGGATCTCCTTGTTGATTAACTTTTTGGAATTGAATATTATTTGCTAATGTAAATTTTCCGAAATCAAATCTTTGATCCATTCGTAGTTTGAAATAATCCAATCTACTACTTAACTGGAAAACTTCGGCACTAAATTTTCTATTTAAGTCAAATTCTGGAGTAGTATTATTAAAAAAAGTAAAGTTTTTTATCGAATTCCACTCGCCTTGAAGACTTCCTATTTTTTTGTGATTTAATGCAAAAGATAATGTAGAAAAGTCCTGATTAGATAAATCTGAATTTTCCCAATTATATTTTTTAAAATCTGACTGTAATAAATAAAAATTAAAGTTTAAGGGTTGGGAGCGATAATTATATGTGGCGATTATGTTAGTCTTATCACTAATATTTTTTTCTGTCTCAATTTTAATCGATCTGGTTGCATACTTTTTTTTCATGGATTGATATGCCATAATTCGAGAAGATGTACCAAAAATGTCTTTTTGCCATTTCAATTGGGCTGCTAATTGATGAGCATTTATCGAATTTGAAAGTAAAGTATCCTTTTCATAATCATCTTGACCTAAATGATAGCCCCATTTAATGTGATATAAATTGAGATCCAATTCACCTAATGATTTATTATTGATTTGAAGAAATAGCTTGTTTTCGATATTATCAAAAGATGTACTGTCACTAATATTATTATCGTATTTACCGTAAAAATATAGGTTAGCAAAGCTATGCTCATATTTATATTTTTTTTTCTCATAGCTTAGGCTGTAACCTATTGACATTTTATAGGCTGTAGTATCTTTTGAAACTGGGATCATTTGATATTTATGCTCCATGAAGTACCTTTTTCCCTCTAACAAATTATCAGCATCAATTTGTGTATCTAGCCGATTCCTATCCAAAAAACCATCATAAAAAACAATTTGTTGATTACCATTTTCGTCCAATATCGCTTGTCCATTCTCATCAGCTAAAACATAATTTGGAGCATTTTCAAAAAAATAGACGGAATCTCTGTTTAATCCTCCATTTACTTGATTTTCCAAGGATTGAGTTGTTTGATGAAGTCGAAGACGATATCTTTTATTATAAGTTTGATATTGACTACTTATTCTAAATTGCCTAGATCTTCCTAGAGAAGCTAAATATTTTCCCAAAGATCTAAAACCTCTAAATGAAACAGCAACATTAAATTTAGGAGAGGTATTTATAGCCAAAGATGTGTCTAAGAATTGACCTTGTTGAAAGGTTGATTTAAAAAATAATTCTGTATATGCAGATGGCACTTCATAATAAGGAATATCCTCTTTTTCAAAATAGCTAAAGTGTTTGACTCTAGCTCCCATTTGTGGAGTGAGTGATTGATCATGGAAATTATATCCTAATTTATTAAAAGCTTCTCCCATGTTTGGGAAAGTTAAAAATTCAAAATAATCTTTTCTCAGAAAATTAAATGAGTATTCCCTTTCGAGAGAAAGAGATGTGTCAACAGTCTTTTCACTTCCATCTAAAAACATTAGTTTGTAATCCTTAACCGTTACTTCATTCATTGACTTAAAATAAGGTATGAATCTCTTCTTCTTAGAAAAATTTGGACCTAAAGAATCAATTTTTTTTCCAGTCACACTTTTCTCTTCTAATAGAATAGAATCCTTAATTGAAAAATTTAACTCTTGATAAGTTTCTACTTCATTTCCTTTTTGAAAGTTTTTTTGTTGAGCATTAAGTAGACTACTACTTATAACCAAACAAAAAACCATCAACGGGAATCGCATATCATGGGAGATTTAATTGCGAAGTTAAAATAAATGGATGTAAATTGTTAAAGTGTTTAAAATATAAACTTTGGTTCTTTTTATGCTAAAAACACAATTTACATCTTTATTAGAAGCAGGGGTTGATGAAGCTGGAAGAGGTTGCTTAGCTGGTCCTGTAACTGCAGCAGTGGTAATTTTACCTTTAGGAATAAAATTGCCTCAAATAAATGATTCAAAAATTTTAACCGAAAAAAAGCGTTACAATTTGAGGTCACTGATTGAAAAATTTGCAATTGAATTTCAAGTTGCTCATGTTTTTCATGATGAAATTGACAAAATAAATATTTTAAACGCATCAATTAAGGCAATGCACTTGGCAATAAAAAAATTAAAAAAAAAACCTCAATACATTATAGTTGATGGAAATAGATTTTATCCATACGGAGAGATCCCATACAAATGCATCATTAAAGGTGATGGAAAATATCAAAATATTGCTGCAGCATCCATTCTAGCAAAGACATATAGGGATGATTACATGAGAAAAATAGAGCATGAATTTCCTCAATATGGGTGGAATAAAAATAAAGGATATCCAACAGTTAATCATAGAAAAGCAATTGAGAAGTACGGGGTTACAAAATATCACAGAAATTCATTTAAGCTTTTAAATTGAAAAATAATATTAAAAATTTAATATTTTTTGTTTACCTGAATGGTTGAAAATATTTTAGAAAAAATAAAAATCGATAATAAGTAGTTTTTAACTTTATCTCCTATGAGATTTAAATTTTTACTTGCATTAGTTATCTTGATATCAAGTTGCAGAAATGAGATAAAAGAAACTACAAGTCCACTTGATTTTGTGCCACAGAATAGTATTGGAGTAATTCAGGTTAATGATCCCTTAATGCTAGATAATACTCTCAAAAAGCTGTCTTTTCTTGTTGAGCTTTCAAAACTTGATTCAAATATTTATGAAAATATTAAAGCCGTTGTTCCAGAGAATAAAAGTCCAAACTCAATTCTAATTTTAACCCCACAGGGTAAAAGGGATATTGCCATCTCATATATTTGTAAATCTAATAAATCAGATGCTAGCAAATTAAATATTTTAGAAAGTTTTGTATACAACTCGGTGCCAGTCTTCATTAGTGACAAAGGGAAGAAAAAAATTTATTGGACGAAAATAGAAAACATACTCTTAATAAGTAGCTCCCAACTCGTTTTAGAAAATTGTATAAGAAATATTCAAAACAAACAAAAAGGAATTCAGGATGACCAATTCTATAGACTTGCTGAGCTTAAAAATCCTGATGCCATTTTATCGATTTTCCTTCACAAGGATATTAGAGAAGTAATGAATAAACTTTTCACTAAAACCAAATATTTTCCTTTTTTAGGGAATTCTTGGTTTTCGTTTGATTTTAACACTAAAAAAGATCCCTTTACCCTTGACGGTATAAGTTTTGTAAATGACTCAATACCAGATAGATTAACTTTATACAAGAATTTAAATGCGCAGCCTTTAGTAAGTCATCAATTTATTCCAAGAAATTTTGACAACTATTTTGCATTATCCATAAGCGATTATAAAACTCTGGAAGAAAACTTCAAGGAATTTGTTCGTTACAAAAATATTGCATTTAAAAAAATTGATTTTGATCCATTGAGCAATGTTAATGAAATTGCATTTATAAACAACAAATCAAATCAGGCTATATACTTAAGTTTAAAAAACCCTGATATATCTGAAAAAAAATTATTTTCAAAAAAAGATGTTAAAGATAGTTACAGAGGTGTAAAAATTATAAATCATGAATTACCAAAAGATTTTTATGGTTTTTTAAATATTCTTGGTTTAGATAACATCCCAAAATATTCAGCAAAAATTAAAGAAACACTAATTTATACTAAAGATAAATCATATTTAAAACAATTAATTGGTATTTATTTAGATGGTAAGACACTAGGTAATGACATGAATTTTAAGAATCTACAGAACGATTTGGCTGATAACAATACCTTTATTTGGGTTGGAGATTTAAAAAATCTTAAAGAATCTTGGAAAAAAGAAAATCAAAAAAATTTTAAAATATGGGATAATGTTAAGTCGGATTCATACCCTCTAATTGCTATTCAGGGTATTTCGGAAGATAATTTTATTCAAAGCCGGTTCACAGCTCAAAAAAACAATCCAAATCAACCCAAAAACAGTGTGACCGACCAATTCAGATTCAACTTAGATGCTCCATTAGCAACAAACCCTAAATGGATAAGGAATCATAGAAATAAAACAATGGATATTGTGGTACAAGATGAAAATAACGTTCTGTATCTATTTTCTAACACAGGTGACCTTTTCTGGAAAAAACAACTTTCTGGTCCTGTAATTGGCGAAATTGAGCAAGTTGATCTTTACAAAAATAGAAGGCTACAAATGGCATTTCGAACGCCAGATAGGTTGATTATTTTAGATCGAAATGGTAAAATAGTCTCTCCATTTAACATTAAATTACCTACTGATATTCCACAGTATTTATCAATTTTTGATTATGATGGCAATAGAAATTATCGTTTTCTTTTAAATCATGGAAGAAAAATTGAAATGTTTGATAATAAAGGTAAAAGAGTCCTTGGATTTAAACTTAGTTCTTTACAGGAACCTCTTTTAAATCCCCCAAAACATGTCCGATTTGGAAATAAAGATTATATAATTTTGCAGAGTTTAGAAGGAAAAATAAAAATAATAAATAGGCAAGGAAAGGATAGGATAACCTTGAAAGATAATCTTGAAACTTCAACAAACCCTGTTTTTGCTTACAGAAATACTTTTTCAACCACAAATAAAAGTGGATTCTTGGTTCAAATTGATAAAAATGGGAATCTAAATAAAAGTGATCTTGGACTTAAAATCGATCACAAAATTGATATGACAAAAAAATCTCTAGTAACATTATCAGAAAATAAACTTGTCATTAAAGGAATTCCAGTTATTCTTCCGTATGGAAATTACAGTAGCCCAAGAATTCATTACTTAAATAATACTATATATGTAACTCTTACAGAATACGAAACAAAAAAAGTTTTTGCGTTTTATAGTAATGGCGATTCAGTTGGAGGGTTTCCCGTATATGGAACTTCTGTCGTAGATATTTCAAATGCAGATAATGATAATGCTCTTGAAATGATAGTTCAAACAGACGAAGATGAGCTTACAATTTATCAAATAAATTAAAATCTATCTGCTAAAATTTGCTTCAAATAAACATTCAAAGTGTTTAGTTAATTTTTCTTTAACTTCATTAAAAGGAATTTTTTTTCCTAATTCATTTTCCATTGAGGTTACCCCCTTTCCTTTGATGCCACATGGAACTATATAATCAAAATAACTTAAATCTGTATTTACATTTAAAGCAAAACCATGCATTGTCACCCATCTACTAGCTTTAACACCCATTGCACAAATTTTTCTTGCAAAAGGAGTCCCCACGTCTAGCCAAACTCCTGTTTCTCCTTGACTTCGCTCGCAATTTAAATTATATTCTTTTAGTGTTAAAATAACTAATTCTTCTAAAAATCTGAGATACTTATGAATATCAGTGAAAAAATTATCAAGGTCTAAAATAGGGTAACCTACAATTTGTCCCGGACCATGAAAAGTAATATCACCACCTCTATTAGTTTGATAGTAGTCAATTTCTTTTTCTATTAGTTCATTTTTATTCAATAAAAGATTTTTCCCTTTTCCACTTTTACCTATCGTTATTACGGGTTTGTGCTCTACCCATAACATAAAATTCTGAGTGCTAATTTTATTTTCGCTTTTGCGATTTGACCTCTTTGTATCAATAATTTTGTTAAAATAGTTTTCTTGTATCAAAAGTGCGTCAATGAAGGATTTATTTCCTAATTCTACCACTTTGATATTTTTATTTTTTTTTAGCATTCGAATTGTGTTTTAATACGAATCGACCAGGATTATTTAATATAACTAATGCTGCAATTACTCCAGGGACCCATCCACAGAGAGTTAAAATAAAAACTATTAACAGGGAACCACAACCTTGATCAATTACAGCAAAAGGCGGAAACAAAATGGACAATAAGACCCTGAAAAAACTCATTATTAAATTTAGCTTCAAAGATATAAAATTTGATTCCTTAGATTTTTATAGTCTCCTTATCTTTACATCAAATAAAATCTTATGGCAAAACTTTCAGAACAAGAAATTATTCGCCGGGAAAAATTAGAAGAATTAAAAGAGCTTGGTATCAATCCCTATCCAGCAGCGCAATTTCATGTCACCTTTTATGCATCAGATCTGCCAAAACTATACAAGGATGGAAAAAATGTAATAGTTGCTGGACGTCTAATGTCAAGAAGGATACAAGGTAGCGCAAGTTTTGCGGAACTTCTTGATAGTACAGGACGCATTCAGGTTTATTTTAACCGAGATGTAATTTGTCCAGGAGAAAACAAATCTATGTATAATGATGTCTATAAAAAGCTTCTTGATATTGGTGATATAGTAGGTTTGGAAGGAAAACTATTCACTACAAAAGTTGGTCAACAAACAGTGTATGTAAAAAATTTTAAAATACTAAATAAATCTCTTCGACCTTTACCTCTCCCTAAAACAGACTCAGAAGGAAATATATATGATGCATTTAATGATCCTGAATTAAGATATCGCCAGCGTTATGTTGACCTCATTGTTAATCCTAACGTAAAAGAGACTTTTATAAAACGTTCAAAAATAACAACTACTATTCGTGATTTTCTAACTGAAAAGGGTTATTTGGAAGTAGAAACCCCAATACTTCAACCTATTCCAGGAGGAGCAGCTGCAAGACCTTTCGTAACCCATCATAATGCCCATAACACAAAACTGTATTTGAGAATTGCTAACGAGCTTTATTTAAAACGGCTTATAGTGGGGGGATTCGAAGGGGTTTTTGAATTTGCAAAAGATTTCCGTAATGAAGGAATGGATAGAACTCATAACCCTGAATTTACTGTTATGGAACTATACGTTGCATATAAAGATTATTTCTGGATGATGGAAACTACTGAAAATTTATTAGAGACCATTTCATATGCAATACATAAAAAAACAGAAATTCATGTAGGAGACCAAAAAATTAACTTTAAAGCTCCTTATCCTAGAGTCCCAATTTTTGAAGCTATCAAAAAATATACGGGAATTGATATTTCTCAAATGGATGAAAAAGAATTACGAAAGACAGCAGCAAAACTAAATGTTGAAGTTGATGAGACTATGGGTGAAGGTAAGCTTATCGAAGAAATATTCGGTGAAAAATGCGAAAGCCATTTCGTACAACCAACATTTATTACAGATTACCCAAAATCTATGAGTCCACTTACAAAGGAACACCGAACGAATAAAAATCTTACAGAACGATTTGAGTTGTTTGTTGATGGCAAGGAATTAGCAAATGCATATTCTGAATTAAATGACCCCATTGATCAAAAAAACCGTTTTGAATTACAATTAGCCCTGAGTGAAAAAGGTGATGACGAGGCGATGTTCATAGACCAAGATTTTCTTCGTGCATTAGAATATGGAATGCCTCCTACATCAGGTATTGGGATTGGAATAGATCGTTTGGTAATGCTAATGACAAATAATACTTCGATTCAAGAGGTTTTGTTTTTCCCTCAAATGAAGGCTGAACAAGAAACTTTAGAACTCACAGAAAATGAAAAAAATGTATTAAAGCTTATATATCGCAAAACCCCAGCAATTCTTAAGGAGATTAAGCAAGAGGCTAATTTGAGTAACAAAAAATGGGATAAGATAATTAAAGGATTAAGTCAAAAAAAAATTGTAAAGGTTGAAAAGGTTGATAATGAATTAATAATTCAACTAATAAAACAAACAGACTAAAAAGAGATTTAAAATTAAAAACTAGTTATAACTTTTCGAAAGGCTTCAATAGTTTTGTTTATATCACCAAAAGTTAAAGCATCATTTAAAAAGTAACTTTCAAATGCACTTGGAGGTAAGTAAATACCTTCTCTTAACATTCCATGAAAATAGGTTTTGAATAGTTTATTATTTCCTAACTCAGCGGTCCGAAAGTCAATAACAGGCTCCTCTGTAAAATGAAGAGAAAACATTGAACCAATTCGATTTATTTGATGGGGTAGGCCTTTTTTATTAAGAACCTCAGTAAATCCTAATTCTAAATTTTCTGTTTTCTTTTCAAGACGGAAATAAATTTCTTGATCAGAATCTAATGCTTGAAGGGTTGCAAGACCTGCTGCCATTGCAATAGGATTTCCACTAAGTGTTCCAGCTTGGTAAACTTCGCCTTCGGGGGCAAGTTCTCTCATAATTTCATTTTTAGCTGCAAAAGCACCTACAGGTAAACCACCTCCGAGAACTTTTCCATAGGTCACAATATCAGCAGTAACTCCCAATATTTCCTGGGCTCCTCCTTTTGCTAAACGAAACCCTGTCATAACTTCATCAAAGATGAGTAAGCTATCAAATTTGTCACATATATTTCTCAATCCTTCCAAGAATCCATTTTTTGGAGTAATACATCCCATATTTCCGGCTACAGGTTCGACAATTACAGCTGCAATTTCTTCAGGATATTCATCAAAAATTTTTGTAACTTCTTGTAAATTGTTGTAATCTGCCAAAAGTGTGTCTTCAGCTGTACCCTTTGTCACTCCCGGACTACTTGGACTTCCAAAAGTAACTGCTCCACTTCCAGCTTGGATAAGAAAAGCATCAGAGTGCCCATGGTAACATCCTCTAAACTTTATTATTTTTTCTCGATTTGTGAACCCTCTTGCCAAACGAATTGCACTCATACAAGCTTCAGTCCCCGAATTTACAAACCGAATTTTATCCTTGTTTTTAACCATTTCTAATGCAAGTGCGGCTATCTCGGTTTCCAAAGCAGTTGGTATTCCAAAAGAAGTTCCCTTGTCAGCTCTAATTTTTATAGCTTTTAAAACAGGATCATGAGCGTGACCTAAAATCATAGGGCCCCAACTGGAAATATAATCCAGAAAAGTATTACCATCTTTATCATAAAGCAATGCACCTTTCGCTTTTTCAACAAAAATAGGAGAGCCACCTACGGACTTAAATGCTCTAACTGGAGAGTTTACTCCACCTGCAATTACTTTCTGAGCCTCCTTAAATAAAATACTACTTCTTTGATATCGCATGACTAATTTTTAATTGGGATTTTTAACTCTTGATTGAGAAAAATTACCTGATCTTTTATTTGATTAACTCTAACCAAATTATCTAAAGTAACTCCATATTGCTTAGAAATTGAATATAATGTATCCCCTTTTTTCACTATATGAATAAAATTATTCATTTGCTTACTAACAGAATACTTTTCTGCATTGCTTTTAGCCATCTTGGAATCAAATCTTGTGAGTTCAAATCTTTCAATCAAACTGATCAATTTTTCTGCATAATTCGGATCTGTTGCATAACCTGCGTTCTTAAGACCTTCAGCCCAACCTTTATAATTACTTGATTTTATTTTGAATAGATGAGAATAACGTACACGGTTTTTTAAAAAAAGAGAATGGTCTCGATAAGAAGCAGCAGCATTTTTATATAATCTAAAGCATTCGCCTTTTTTATCATCGTCGTGGTAAATTCGTTTCCCTGTCCATTCTTCATGACATTTGATCCCAAAATGATTATTCCCTTCTTTAGCTAAACGTCCATATCCCATTCCTGACTCTAAAATACCTTGTGCAAGGGTAATACTTGCTGGTATCTTGTGATCTCTCATTTCATCTTTTGCAATCGAGCTGTATCGTGTAATATAAAGCTGAATTTTTTCCTTGTTGCTTAAAATTTTAGTCGGATTAGACATTTTTTCTTCAGAATGAATCTTTTCTTTTTGGGGATTATCCAAAATTTTTTTATTTGTAGTCAATTTCCTTGAAGTACCGCAGGAAATTAAAATATTCATAATCATTACTATAAAAGATCCTCTGAATATAAGAGTTTTTGTAATTTTTTTTTCTTCAATTTTTGATTTATTCCAGTAACTCCTTGAAGTCCTCCAGTATGAATTGCTAAAATTTTTTTTCCCCATCTCCATTGATTATTTTTAATCAATTCAAAAATAGCAAAAAGCATCTTGCCTGTGTAAATAGGGTCCAAAGGAATTTGATATTTTTGATAAAACGAATTAATAAATTTAATAAGTGTTGGAGGTGTCTTTGCAAAGCCTCCAAATATAAAATTTGAATTTATTTCCCAATTTTTTTTATGAGTATAAGTTGAAATAACTCCGTTTACCGAAGGGTTTTTTAAAGCATTAAATCCCAAAACTTTTTGATTTTTTGAAGAAGATTTAATTAATCCTGCAATTGTTCCTCCTGAGCCAACACTTGAACAGATGACATCAAATTTTAAATCTTTTATTGTTAGTATCTCTGAACATCCTTTAACTCCAAGAATTTCTGAACCCCCCTCAGGTATTAGTCTAATTTTAGGAAACTGCTTTAATATTTTAATTACATCTAAAGAAGATTCTTTTTTTGTGTAGGCCTGCCTTGAGATACAAACTAATTTCATTTTCTGTGAATGACAAAAAGATAAAGTACTGCTACTGTCTATTTTATTTTGCCATTCTTCTCCGCGTACAAACCCAATAGTTTTTAAGCCTAATTCTTTACCCATAGATGCTGTTGCAGACAAATGGTTTGAAAATGCACCTCCAAAAGTTGCAACGACTGGAACCTTTTCAGAAACGATTTCCTCAAAAATATACTTTAATTTTCTGAACTTGTTCCCAGAAACATTTGGGTGCAATAAGTCTTCCCTTTTTATAAAGAGACTATGACCATTTATAACTCCCAATGACTGATTCGGTATTTCTTTATTTTGTTCAAAAAAATTCATTTTTAAAAATAAATAAAATTTTTAAACGTGAAATAGAATCAAATCAAATTTATTATATTAAATATAAAACTCCTGGTGTTGCATTAGCCAAAGAGATATTTAACAAATTAAAGGGTAAGCCTCCAAAAAATAATGAATGTTGTTTTATTCTTGAAAATCACGGAATTATAGCTTCTGCTACTTCAATAAATAAATTGATCTCTTTTACAGAATTAATTACAGAAAAAGCGGAGAAAAGTTTAAATGTAAATTTTGAACATTATAAAAAAACTACTGAAATTTCTACCGAGCTTCGGCTTGTTGGTTATAAAAATATGTCCGTTCTATGTTCGGAGGATTTGATAATTAATAATTTTTTAAAAAAATTTAATATCTCTAAAGTTAGTGAACCTTTGAACCCTGATAGCCTTTTATATTGTGGATTAGGCTTAATGAGTTCAAATGGTAATTTTAAAAGATCCCTATTAAAGTATAAGTATAAATATCGAAATTATCCAAGAGTTATAAAAATAAAAGAGAGAATTTATTTTGTTGCGGAAAATATTTTAAAAGCTAAGGAAATTGAGGATGTATTCAAATCACATTTATATCTATATTCTGGAGAAATAGAAAAAAGGTCTTTGTCAAAAGATGATATAAAAAGACTTGAATCTTATAACCCTCAAAAAAATAGACTTAGGTTTTGGTTTGATTACGAAGGAAAAAAAGAGAAATAATCTTTCTATTTTTTGATAATATTTTATACAAAATTTTCTGAATTCTATTTGGTAGTTTTAGAATTATATTAAGTATTATATTTTTTTTTCCAGCACATGATAAAGCCCGATGAATTGCATTGAATTCATAATAAACTTTACTTCCATCTTCAAACAATATTGATTCTGAGGCCTTCTCTCTATAATCCTTGATTTCAATCATGCCATTGTTTTCTTTGATAATTTTTCCAAAATTTTCACAAATTTTACACTTTTTATCTATATATAATTTCAAAATATTTATATCTCATATTGAATTATTGACTTAGCTTTTTCTATTTTTTTGTTGATCAATTGTTTTAAAATAGTATTTATATCAACAGATTTTTTCATTTGCAGGCACCTGTCAAATGTCGACTTACATTCATTATACTCTAATTCATTGATTACACTTTTTATAATTGGAATTGAATGACAATTCATACTTAATTCATTTATTTTAAGTGCAATAAACAATGGTAAGCTTAAAATATCATTTGCCATTTCACCACAAATAGAAATATAAGTATCTTTCTGAGCTCTGCTAACTATATCTTTTATTATTCTTATAACAGCTGGCTGATAATAGTTTAGGATTGGCCTGACTTCTTCATTATTTCTATCAGCCGCCAATATATATTGAACTAAATCATTTGTACCAATACTAATAAAGTCTACTATTTCACTTATTTCTTTTGACATTATAGCAGCCGAGGGAGTTTCAATAACCACTCCAATTTCAAATAAGCCGTTTGCACCAGATAGATTGCCCAGATTCTCTATAATCGATTTAGCTTCGATTATTTCATCTAAAACTGATACCATAGGCAACAAAATTCTTATCTTTTTTTTGGTATCAATACACACTCTGAAAATAGCTTTTACTTGATCAATAAATGTCTCTGTATTCGTCAAGGAATATCTTATACCCCGTAACCCCATCGCAGGATTTATCTCATCTTTTTGAAAAAAATTTTTATCTCCACCAATATCTAGCGTCCTTATGGTAACGCTATCAAAACTATTATTATTAAAAAGTTTTTTGTAATCTTCGAACTGTTCGTCTTCAGTTGGAAATCTTTCATTGGTTGTATATAAAAATTCTGTTCTATACATTCCAATCCCCTGCGCTCCATATCTAATTGCAGAGCTAAGTTCAGAAGTAATTTCAATATTTGCCTTAATCAAGATTTCTATGCCATCTTTAGTTTTTGATGGTAATTTTGAAAATTCTAATAAATTTTCTTCAATTATATTGTATTCATCTTTTAACTTAAGAATTTCATCTTTCTCTTCTTTTTTAAGCTGCCATGTGACAATGCCTTTGTAACCATCAATATATACTTTTTTACCTGGCTGTAGAACCTGACTTATGTCTCCCAAAGACATTATTGCAGGAATGCTTAAAGATTTTGCGATAATAGCCGTATGGGACGTTGCTCCGCCTAAGTCCATTAAAAGTCCTATGACATTTTTATTTTTACAATATTTCAATGCATCAACCGGCGACAAATCATGTGCAACAAGAATTGAATTTTTTGGGAGTTCTAATAAATTGTCAGAGGTTCCTCTGAGGTTTTTTATTATTCTTTCACCAATATAATAGAAGTCAGCCAATCTCTCCTGCATATAAATATCTTTAACTTTTGAATAATTTTTACTTTTTTCAGTTAAAACACTATTCAATGCCCATTCAGCATTAATCAATTCTTTCTTAATTTTTTGTATAACTTCTGAAGCAAGTATTTCATCCTCCAGAATTAAAATATTAAAATCAAGTATATCTATATGTTCAGATTTTAATTTATAATTGGAACTTTTTTTTAATTCACTTATTTCTTTGATTGAGTTTTCAACAGCTTTCTGTAGCCTGTTTATTTCATGATATATTTTATTCTTATTTATTTTTTTCTTATCAACAATAGTTCTAGCCTGATTAATTAAAACTATATTTCCTATGGAAAATCCTGGCGAAACTGAAATTCCCTTTTTAGATATACTCATTCAGATTCACCAAATTTATTTTTTATTAGATTATTTATTTCATCAAGCGCTTTATCTTCATCTTCACCTTCAATAAATATTTCAAATTCATCATGAAAGGAAATTGCAAGAGACAATAATCCTAATATGCTCTTAGCATTGACTTTAATATCATTAAATTCAATAAATATTTCAGATTTATATTTATTGGTAACTTCAACAAATTTTGATGACGCTCTAGCATGTAATCCTAGTTTGTTTATTATTTTTAGTTTTCTTCTCATTTATTTCTAATTATAGCATTTTGATGATTTATCAGCATTGTGAAATTTTCTGTTTTAAGATAAACATTGAAAGGTATTTTGTATGACGAATTTTCTACTATACGATAGTCAGAATATTCTATATAAGCATTTCTACCATCTTGAATTATTATTTTTTCAATCTCCATATTTGAATTTATAATAAAATCGATATTATCTTCTGATATTGAAAGTAATGAATCATTTCTTTGAATAATTTTTGCAGATTGCAAAGGTGTAAAAATATTTGAACTTATTATTTGAATAAGTTCATTTGTTTTAATAGGAAGATCAAGTCTTTTTTTGCTAAAAATACTCAAATTTAAATTTTCTTCTAAACGTTCTCTATCATCCTTAAAAACTCTTTTTAATTTAGCCTTTTCACCATCTGAATAAAACTCTGCAATTTTTATTCCAAATTTATATATCTTAATTTTAATTGTATTTTTATCACTTAATTCAAATTTCTTTTTAAACTTAAATTCTTTTCCATCTTTAAAAACATAGCTAACCTTACTTTTAAGTTTTATATTATTAGTCGATTTAGCTCTGTTTTTAAAAAATTTATCAATTTCATCAACAATTATTGTTCTAGGATTAAAAAATTTTTTTATTTCTGACCCTGTGGACGAAAAAGTAAGAATTAATATTATAAGTACGACTTTTTTCATATATCTCTTAATTTTAAACTATTTTATATATTTATTTGAATTTAATGTTAATTTTGTTTTAATAAAATTATGTCTGAATTAGTTAATAAAATCATTAGGAACGAAAGAGTATCCTCTGAAGATGCGTTGGATATAATTCAAAATTTTTCAACATTAGAAATTGGACAACTTGCAACTTTAAGAAAAAAAATCATCGATCCTTCAAATAAAGTTTCATTTGTAGTTGATACAAACCCAAACTATACAAACATATGTGATACTGAATGTTTATTTTGTGCATTTTGGAGGAAGAAAAGTAGTAAGGATTCATATCTGCTGAGCATAGATAAAATCATTGAGATTGTAAAAACTTCATATCATAATGGAGCCACAACTGTTTTACTTCAAGGGGGCCATAATCCTGACATTGCACTTGAATATTATTTTGAAATAATAGATAGAGTAGTTAAAGAAGTCCCTGGAATACATTTACATGCTTTCTCTGCTCCGGAAATATCCTCTATCGCTAAATATTCAAAAAAACAGACTAAGGAAATATTACAGAAGTTTTGGGATTTAGGATTAAGAACTATTCCAGGAGGCGGTGCAGAAGTTTTAAATAATGATATTAGAAAAAAAATTAGTCCTCTTAAAATTAATGCAGATGAGTGGATGAAAATTACAGAAGAAGCGCACCATATAGGTTTCAAAACAACCGCTACGATGATGTTCGGGCATGCTGAAAGTGATTATGATATTATTGAACATCTTCAAAGAATTAGAGATCTTCAAGATACAACAAAGAACTTTTTATCTTTTATACCTTGGACGTTCAAACCGGAAAATACATTTATGGAAAATAAAATTTCAACAGAAGTAGGTGGTGATAGGTATTTAAGAGTATTAGGTTTATGTAGGATTTTTCTGGATAATTTCAAATATATTCAAGGCTCATGGTTTACCCAAGGTTTTAAGGTTGGTGGTGCATCCCTTCATTATGGTGCAAACGATGTTGGTGGAACCTTATTACAAGAAAACGTTTTAAAGTCTGCGAATAATCCATATAAAGCGGGGGTTGATGAAATAGTCCATGTTATTGAATCAGAAGGGTTTCTTCCTATCCAAAGAGATACTTTTTATAATACAATTAAGATGTACTAATAAATTTTTTCCTTCAAAAAATTAATCTCTGAAATATATAATTCTTTATTTTTTTGCCATTCAATTATTTTTAGATAGATCTTATTAATTATCACCTTCTTTTCCTCCTTTGTAAAAAGTCTAAAGTCCTTATCAGGTAAATTATCTTCTACTAGTTTTATGAAATACAATTGTTCGAATTGTGTATTATTTCTATCTAAACTCCCAAAACTCAACGCGCAATAAGTGTCTGCTAGAATTTCGCAATTTTTTTGAATTAATGAGAGTTTTAACCCTATGCACAAAACAAAACAATTTACTACAAATCTATAAATTTCACCTGATTTGTCTGAGTTAATTGCTTTTTTAGCAATTTTATTGGGTAACACTACTTTATTATCATAAAAAACTCTGGGTATATCTTCACCATAAAATAAATCATCATTGAATTCACCTATGTCAATACATAATAAAAAGTTATCTCTAAGTTCTTTCCAAATGCTATGTTTTAAATCATAAATTAAGTTTTTCATAATGATTATTGTTTGAATTAAATATACATTATATGTAAAATAGATATTGATTTAAGGATGTGATTAAATGGATTTAACCAAATTAGAAAAGCAAATTTTACATGATAATAAATCTATAAGCTTTGACCAAGCTATTAAATTAACTGAAATAAAAAGTGAACAAGTACTTGAGCTTACAAGCTTAGCTAGAAAGGTCACCGTAAAATATAAAGGTGATGGAGTTTTTCTAAGATCTATAATTAGTGCCAAGACTGGAGATTGTTCAGAAGATTGTTCCTTTTGTTCCCAGTCTGTCCATTTCTCATCGCCTATATCTAAACATGCATTGCTTGATCCAGATGAAGTCTTAGAGGCTGCAATTCAATCACAAAAAATGGGTGCTTTTGATTTTTGTATAGTTATTGCAGTTAAAGGACCAAGCAAAAACCAGTTCGAGAAAGTACTAGAATCTATTAAACTTGTGAAAGAAAAAACCAATCTTGAAATTGGATGCTCTCTTGGTAGTTTGACTAGAGACCAAGCATTTGCCCTTGGTAAAGCAGGTGTATGGAGATATAATCATAATCTTGAAGCGTGTAGAGATTTCTTCCCAAATATTTGTACAACCCATACATATGATGAACGTTTAGACACCGCAAAACTCGTAAAAGAAGCAGGAATGGAATTATGTTGTGGTGGTATAATCGGAATGGGCGAAACAGTTGAACAAAGGATAAAATTTGCCTTTGAAATCAAAGAGCTTGATCCTCATACTGTGCCTATAAATTTTTTGAACCCTAGGCCTGGTACTCCTCTTGGACATTTAAAGCCGATCCCAAGTATTGAAGCTGTCAAAACAATAGCAATATGGAGATTGATAATGCCTGATAAAGTGTTAATGTCCGGTGGTGGAAGGGAAATAACATTGAGAGACTTGCAATCAATGGGAGTTGTAGCTGGAGCTAATGGAATGATAATTGGAAATTATCTAACAACAGAGGGAAGACCCCCAGAGGATGATTTAAAGATGATTGAGGACTTACAAATGCCTATTAAAGATAGGTATAATAATGAAGTTTAAAAATGTCGTCAAAATCAAAAATTCAAGAATATGATCTAAAATATATTTGGCATCCTTTCACGCAAATGAAAGAATACCAAAAAGAATCACCCATTGTAATAGAAGATTCTGATGGCGTTTATCTTATTGATTCGGATGGCAAGAAATATATTGATGGTGTTTCTTCATTATGGGTTAATATACATGGGCACAAATCTAAAGAAATTAATAATGCCATAAAGCAGCAAATTGATAAAATTGCACATTCAACTTTATTAGGCATAACAAATCCCTCAGCCTCTATACTAGCAAAAAAATTGATTGACTTATCCCCAAATGGTCTACAAAAAGTTTTCTATTCTGGAGATGGGGCTAGTGCTGTTGAGGTTGGCATAAAAATGGCTTTCCAATATTGGATGCTAAAAGGAAAAAGAGAGAAAAATAAATTTGTTTGTTTAAAAGATGGTTACCACGGCGATACATTAGGTGCAGTATCTGTTGGTGGAATAGATATTTTTCATTCGACATTTAATCCGCTTTTATTTGAAAGTATTAAAATTAGTTCTTATGATTCAACTTCTAAGGTCTTGGATGACTTAAGAAAATTATTAATAAAAGATGCTAATCAAATTGCTGCTCTAATATTAGAGCCCTATGTACAAGCTGCAGGTGGTATGAAAGTAGCCGAAGATGGATATTTGAAAGAGATCAGAAAATTATGTGATGAATATGATGTTTTGCTTATTCTAGATGAAGTTGCAACGGGATTTGGTAGAACTGGGAAGATGTTTGCTTGTGAGCATGATAACATAACCCCAGACATTCTGATTCTTGGAAAAGGTCTTACGGGGGGATATCTTCCTTTGTCTGCAACAATAACAACTCAGAATATATTTGATGCTTTTCTTGGAGACTATGATGAATTAAAAACTTTTTTTCACGGTCATAGTTACTCAGGAAATCCATTGTCTTGTGCAGCCGCCATTGCAAACTTAGAAATATTTGAAAAAAATAATACACTTCTTCAATTACAAAATAAAATTCAACTTTTTGAAAATGAGCTTCAGGAGTTTAATGGTCTCAGATCAGTTTCTGAAATTAGAAATAAAGGCCTTATGGCTGGAATTGATCTTATTAAAAATAAAACTACAGGTGAAAAATTTTCTCTTAAAGAGAGAATGGGTAAAAAAGTTTGTGATTCAGCTTTAAAGGAGGGCATATTATTGAGACCTCTTGGAGATACAATAGTTTTGATGCCACCAATATCAATTAATAATTCAGAAATTAAGAAACTAACTAAAGCAACCTATAAAGCTATTAAAGATGTAACAGAGAACAATGTCTAATAAATTTCAACAATGGATTTCTTCTGAGCTTAAAGAAATTAAGAAAAACAATTTACATAGAATTTTAACTGAAATTGACTCATCTATGTCCCCGGAAATAATCATAAATAAAAAAAAATATATTCAATTTGCTTCTAATAACTATTTGGGTTTGACAATTAACAGTAAAATTAAAAATCATTCTATAAAATCCATTAATAAGTTTGGGACTGGAACAGGTGGCTCTAGATTGGTTACCGGTACATCATCTTTACACTGCGATTTAGAGAATGTTATTGCAAAATTTAAAAAAACACAGGATTCAATTGTTTTTAGTTCAGGATATTTGGCAAATATAGGAACAATATCTTCAATTATGAAAAAGGATGATTTTATATTTAGCGATGAACTCAATCATGCTTCATTAATAGATGGCGCAAGGCTATCAAAATCAAACATAATAATTTATAAACACAATGACATGATAGATCTAGAAAAAAAATTAAAAAAATATAATAATATCAATAAAAAAAAGATGGTTATCACTGATAGCATATTTAGTATGGATGGTGATATTGCTCCGTTAGATGAAATTGTTAAATTATGTAAAAAATATAATTGTATTTCAATGATAGATGAAGCGCATGCTACAGGAGTTTTGGGTAAAAATGGTAGTGGTGCATCAGAAATGTTTAACATTCAGGGGGACATTGATATATGTATGGGAACTTTATCTAAGGCAGTAGGGTCTGTTGGTGGATATGTTGCTGGATCGAGAAAGCTAATAGATTTTCTCAAAAATAGAGCGAGAGCATTTATTTTTGATACTTCTTTGCCTGCATCAGCTCTAGCCGCAAGTATAAAATCAATAAAACTTATACAAAATTCGGATGGTCCTAGAAAAAAATTATTGTCTAACATAAAAAATTTACATAGCTTCTTAAAAATGAATAAATTTAATTTTATTTATAATGAGACTCCAATTATACCAATAATAATTGGTTCAGAATCTAAAACCTTAAAAATTTCAAAAATATTAAAAGATAATGGGATTTATCTTCCAGCGGTTAGGCCACCATCTGTTCCAAAAGGCTCCTCACGAATTAGAATAACCTTAATGTCTTCACATACATCAAAGCATATTGATAAATTAAAAAAAGTGCTTAACAAAATCAAAGAAATTAAATAAGTGCTCTAATAGTAAATATATTTATTAAAGGTAAAATCTTAATATTATAAATTGTGAAATGAGCAGATTAGAAGATTTTGAAATTTTTTGGAAATTGTTAATAGGTAGAAAAGTTAATAAAAAAAAGGCCAAAGAAGTTTATCTTAAAATTAAAACAGAGCTCTCCCCCGAAGAGTTATCCCATAGATTTAATATCCTATATAGGAAAACAGGAGAGGAGAAATATGTTCCTCATCCTGAAAGGTGGTTAAGAAATGAAAGATGGAATGATGAAATTGATGAATATAGTAATGGAAACAGAATATATCGTGATAAAGATGGGTTTATTATTTCAGAAAAAGAATGGAAAGAGCAAAACAAGTAAGTTTTAGGATGTTATTTGAAAAAGGTTATTTTTTTACTTTTAGATGGAGCAAGGTTTGATATATTAGATGAACTCTTAGGATCTAATTCTTTACCAAATTTATCCAGCATTATAAAAAGTGGTTCATACACTAAACCTGTTTCGGTCTTTCCATCCACCACTGGCCCTGCATATATTCCCTTTTTAATGGGTCAATATCCTGGGAATGTTAACCTGCCTGGTATAAGATGGTTAGATAAAGTCAATTTTAGCAAGAATCCTTTTTCTACTAATGCCAATAGAAGCTATGTAGGATATGAAAATAAGTTTTTTAATGATGATATAAAAAAATCATTTAAGACCATTTTTAATTATTTACCTAATTCAGTTTCTATATTTAATGAAATTACTAGTGGTTTGAATACTAGAAATGATTTAACATCAAATTCAAAGATTTTTTATAAACTTTTGTCACATTTTTTTGGATCTTCTTTGATAGATAAAATAGCATTTAAAAAATTAATAAATTCATTTGATAATAAAAAACAATTTTATTTTTGTTGCCTTTATGGGATAGATTCGTTATCACATATACAAGGCTCAGATACTGAGAGTATAAAACAGTTATATAAATCATTTGATAATAATTTAGGAAAGCTTAGAAATTTTTTGGAAGATAAATCAACTTATGATGATACCTTAATAATTATTACTAGCGACCATGGCCATAGTAATACATTTGAACATTTTGACCTTGTTGAATATCTAAAAAGTAAAAATAAAAGTATTTTCTATTATCCTTTGACATTTAAGAAATTATACAAAAAATTCGATTCCTCTGTAATGGTTTCAGGAAATTCCATGGCACATGTTTACCTTAATAGTAATTTCAATTGGTCAAAACCTTTTAGCTTTAGTCAGCATGAAGAATTGATAAATGATTTAATTTCTCAAGATGCTGTGGATATAATATCCTACAAAAATCCCAAAGGGGATATAATAATTTTAAGTTCCAGAGGTAAATCACTTATATCAGATAAAGAATCCTCAATTTATTACCAGCCTTTAGAGAATGATCCATTTGATTATTCAATAAGTGAAGGACTTTATGATGAAAATCAGCTGTTAGATCTAACTTATGAAACTAATTATCCTGATGCAATTATTCAGCTATTACAGATTTTTAGATCAAAAAGATGTGGTGATCTTGTATTAAGTGCAAATCCTGGCTGGGATTTTAGAAAAAAATTTGAACTTCCTTTGCACAAGTCTTCACATGGATCTTTAAGAAAAGAGCATATGATTGTTCCCTTAATTTTAAACAAAAAAATTAATAATATTCCAAAAATTAGAACCGTAGATATTTATAACACAATGTTGGAATTTCTGGGAATTAAATCGCTCAATGCTATTGAAGGAAAAAAATTAGATATTTATTGAATCAGGTTTAATTAAGAGTTTTTTTATATCAATATAGATATCTTCCTCTTTTTGTTTTAAAGATGCACTTAATTCTTTAACAATTCTATTAAAAGCTGTTTCAAGTATTTTTTGTTCACCAAATGAAAGTTCTTTTTTTTTCGAAATATCATTTATTTCTCTGAAGACTTCCCCTGCCATTATTATATTTCCACTTTTCAATTTTTCCGTATAATTTCTATATCTTTTATTCCAGCTCAGATTTTCTTCGGTTTTAAATTTAGTTTTTCCCTTTATTAATGACCACAGATTCTTTAATTCATTTTTTTTTGCAATAGGCCTTAGCCCTCTTGCTTGAACAGATCCTTCAGGGATCATAACTGTTATATCACTTTCAACGACTTGAAGAATTAAAAAACTTAATTCTTGATCACCAATCAATTTCTTTTCGATCGCAACTATTTTTACAAGACCGTGAGATGGATATACGGCATTATCGCCTACTTTATACACATTTATATTATCTCACATTCCATAATCTCATTCAATTTTATAAAATGTTTTTTTATAATTGACTTAACATATTCAAATGTTTTATATTTTTTGTTGATGAATGTTGAAAAGTTGTTGAAAGATTTTGAAAAAAAATTAAGTTTTGGAATCACTTCCTATTCAAAAAATACAATTATTTCTTATGTTGATGATGTCAGATTATACTTAGTTAAAAACAGTTTTGAACATTTAAAAATTGAAGAATTATTTTCAGAAAATAAAATTATTAATTATTTTGAAATGTTATTAACATCAGATGTGGATAAATATAAAAAAAGTTCTGCTAAAAGGAAATTGTCCTCAATATCTAAATTTATTGATTTTTTAGTTGACAGGCAAATTATTTCTTCAAATTTTATGAAAACCTTAGATAAAAAAATTCTACTTGGTAATAAAATTGAAATTAATAAAGCAAATTTTATAGATCAGAAGAAGTTATATAATTTTACAAACTGTCTATTAAAAGAATTAAACTCAAATCTTATAAATTATTTTTCATATAGAGATATAGTTCTAGTCTTAACTTTGATATTTACAGGATTAAGAGTGTCAGAATTAATAAGTATTAAAATTTCAAATATCAGTTTCAAAAATAATGAAATTTCAGGTGTGAGAAGAAAAGGCTGGAACGAAAATAAATCTACTTCAATACCTATTGATATGAATTATCTACAAATACCTCTTATAAATTTAGTTGAAAAGACTAAGCAAAAAAATCCAAAATTGATTTGGTTATTTATTAATAGAAAGAATGAAAAACTTACTAGGCAGAATGTTTACCAAATTGTCAAAAAATTATCCAGTAAATATTTAGGATATTCTGTTAATCCACATTTATTCAGACATAGCTTTGCAACAAGCTTAATATCAAATGGTGCAACCACAACTGAGGTTCAGAAGATGTTAGATCATAAAAATGTTGTTTCTACTGAGGTTTATGAGCATGTAAATAAAATTAAAAAGAAGTATAATTTAGTTAAGGATTTATATAAAAAAAATGGAACAAATTAAAGCGACTACAATTCTTTGTGTTAAAAAAAACGATGAGGTTTCGATTAGTGGCGATGGTCAAGTATCTTTTGGAGACTCAATTCTAAAATCATCAGCAAAAAAAGTAAGAAAAGTTTATAAAAATCAAATTCTTGCTGGATTTGCAGGAGCAACAGCTGATGCAATAACCCTTTTTGATAAGTTTGAATCAAAGCTGGAGGAATTCAAAGGTAACTTAAGAAGATCATCAGTTGAATTAGCAAAGGAATGGAGAACAGATAGAGTCCTCAGAAGATTAGAGGCAATGATGATTGTTGCTGACAGAAATGAAATTTTTTTAATTTCAGGAAGTGGCGATGTTATTGAGCCGGATATACCCATATGCGCTGTAGGGTCAGGTGGTTTTTTTGCCTTTTCAGCTGCTAAAGCGCTATTTAAATTTTCTGATTTGAAGGCTAGCGAAATTACTAAGGAATCACTAAAAATTGCATCAGAGGTGTGTATTTATACAAATGATTCTATATCTACAGAGGTATTATCCTCGGAGGATAATGCCTAAATATGGATATTAATGAAATTCTTCTAACCCCACGTGAAACAGTGTCGGAACTTGATAAATATATAGTTGGACAAGCCGAAGCCAAAAAAGCTGTATCTATTGCTCTAAGAAATAGATGGAGAAGACAAAAAGTTTCCACTTTATTAAAAGACGAAATTTCTCCAAAAAATATTTTAATGATAGGTCCTACAGGTGTTGGCAAAACAGAAATTGCCAGAAGACTTGCAAAATTATCAAATGCACCATTTATAAAAATTGAAGCATCAAAATTTACTGAAGTTGGGTATGTAGGAAGAGATGTCGAATCTATGGTAAGAGATCTAGTGGAAATATCTGTAAAAATGGAATCAGATCAAAATAGAGTATCTTTTCAAGCGAAAGCTGAAGAACTGGCTGAGGAGAAAATCTTAGATTTACTTGTATACAAAGAAACTAAAGATAATGAAACAAGACAAAAATTTAGAAAAATGTTTAGGGAAGGAAAACTAAATGATCGTGAAGTTGAAATATCAATTCCAATAAAATTCTCGCCCATACAGGTTATGTCTAATAATCCAAATGAAGACATAGATAATAATGTTTCAGATATGTTATCAAATTTTTTTCCTAATAAGGAAAAAAAAAGAAAGGTAAAAATTAAAGAAGCTTATAAAATCTTTGTTGATATAGAGGCTGAAAACCTTATAGATAAAGATACAATTAATGAGAATGCAATAATCAGGGCAGAGCAATTAGGAATAATATTTATTGATGAAATTGATAAAATTGCTAGAAATTCTTCAGCATCCTCAGGCCCAGATATTTCAAGAGAGGGTGTTCAAAGAGACATGCTACCTATTATTGAAGGTTCAACAGTTAAAACAAAATATGGAATAATAAAGACAGACCATATTCTTTTTATTGGAGCGGGGGCCTTTCATACATCTAAACCATCTGATTTGATTCCCGAATTACAAGGAAGATTTCCAATTAGAGTGGAATTAAAATCATTAGATAGTGAAGATTTTAAGAAAATTCTAACTGAACCTGATAATGCTTTATTAAAACAATATACAGAGCTCTTGAAAACAGAAGGAATTTCATTAACTTTCTCAAATGACGCAATTGATCAAATTGCCGATATTTCTGTTGAAATAAATGATAGAAATGAAAATATCGGCGCGAGAAGACTACACACAGTATTAGAAAAAATTATTGAAGATATATCTTTTTCTGCTCCTGATTTAAAAGATAAAGATGTCTTAATTGATTCAGATTATGTTAATAATAAACTTAAAGATATAGTAAAAGATAGAGATTTAAGTAAATATATTTTATAATTCCAAACTTGAAGATATGAAAAAAAATATTAAATTAGCAGAAACATTAGTCGAAGCTTTACCATATATAAAAAAATTTAATTCTAAGATTATAGTGATTAAATATGGTGGAAGTATTGGATCAAACGATTTTATAAATTTTACAAGAGATGTAGTATTGATGAAATTATTGGGACTTAGTCCCATTCTAGTTCATGGAGGAGGCTTGGAAATTACAAAAGAATTAGAGAAAAACAATATAGAATCAAAGTTTATAAATGGATTGAGAGTAACATGTAAAAAAACAGTGAAAATTGTAGAGAATGTTCTATTTAATAAAATAAATAAACAAATAGTTAAGATGATTATTGAAAATGGTGGGAAATCTATTGGTATATCCGGAAATAAGCTTGGAATGTTAAGAGTTAAAAAATTCACATCTGGATTAAATGGTGCTGATATTGGTAGAGTAGGAGAAATTACGAGTGTGAATAAAAAATTAATAAAAAAATACTTACATAGTGACAAAATTCCTGTAATAACACCTATTGGTGTAAATCGTAATGGTGAAACATTTAATATTAATGCTGATCATGCTGCAGCTAAAATTGCAGCTTGTTTAAAGGCCGAGAAATTAATTATTCTGACAGATGTTGAGGGAATAATTGATAATAAAAATAAACTTATATCATCAATTAATAAAAAAAATATAAATAAATTAATTAAGGGTAAGGTTATTCAAAAAGGAATGGTTCCAAAAGTTAAAAATATGATTGATGCACTTTCTGATGGTGTAAGTAAAGCGCATATAATAGATGGTAGAATCAAAAATGCTATCATATTAGAAATGTTTACAGACTCAGGAATCGGTACAGAAATATTACTATGAGGGAAAATTGTTAAATAAAAATATTGAAGAAAATAATAAATTTATAATTGGTAATTATTCAAGATATCCAATCTCAATTATCAGGGGTGAGGGTAGTTATGTCTATGATTCTAATAATAAAAAATATCTAGATTTTATCTCTGGTATTGCTGTGAATAATTTAGGACATAGTAATAAGGGTATTAAAAAGGCAATTATTGAACAGCTCGATAAACTTGTACACATATCAAACTTATTTCTAATACCATCGCAAATAAAGTTAGCGAAATCTTTAACCAGCAATTTGCCCAGGTACAAAGTATTCTTTTGTAATAGTGGAACTGAAGCAAATGAAGCAGCATTTAAATTAGCTAGAAAATGGGGAATTTTTAATAATAAAAGAACTATAATTTCGGTTACTGGCGGGTTTCATGGAAGAACTTTTGGATCATTATCTGCTACAACTCCCAAAAAATACAAAGAGGGTTTTTATCCTTTAGTGCCTGGTTTTAAAACTGCTAAGTTCAACGATATAAATAGTATTAAATCCATAATAAAAGAAGATAAAAAAATCTTAGCTGTTATTATTGAGCCGATACAAGGGGAAGCGGGAGTCAAGATTTCTGATAAGAAATATTTGCAAGAGTTATTTAAAATATGTAAAAAAAATAAAATTTTATTAATTGCAGATGAAGTACAAGTCGGAATAGGAAGAACAGGAAAACTATTTGGTTTTGAAAACTATGATATTAAACCTGATATTATTACACTTGCAAAAGCTCTTGGAGGGGGAATCCCTTGTGGTGCAATTATAGCTAATCCAGATATCTCAGATTTTTTAACACCTGGTTCCCATGGAACAACTATGGGTGGTAACCCATTAGCAATGGCTTCAGGGCTTAGCATGCTAAATCAAATAAAAAAACCATCTTTCCTTATTAATGTTAATAAAAAAGGTGAATTATTTTTAGATAAATTAAAAAAACTTAGTAGTTCAGATTTAATTAAAGAAGTTAGAGGAAAGGGTCTTATTTTGGCTATAGAATTTTATGAAGAAAAAAAAGCTAAGCTATTTGCAAATAAATGTATTAAAAATGGACTTTTGGTTCTAATTACAGAAAAATATAATGTTAGAATTCTGCCACCCTTAAATGTAAAAAATAATGAGATTATTGAAAGTATTAAAATAATGAAATTTGTTTTGGAGCAGATTAATGAATAAAAAAATGATTTCTCTAAATCAGTTAAATAAAAATGAATTAGAAAATATTTTAAATAATGTAAATAAATTTAAAAAGAAAAAGTATACAAATAAATATTCAGGGAAAGTTATTGGCCTTCTATTTGAAAAATTTTCTACAAGGACTAGATTATCATTTGAATCTGCAATATCAAAATTAGGTGCTTATCCTCTTTTTATAAATAAAGATGATACCCAGTTATCCAGGGGAGAATCTATAGCAGAGACAGCCAGAATGTTTTCTTTATATATGGATGCTTTGATTTTTAGAACAAATTCACATACAAAGTTAATTAAATTTGATGATAATTCAAGTATTCCAGTGGTAAATGCCTTATCTGATTTTGAGCATCCTACCCAAATTATCTCAGATTTGTATACCATTAAGGAATATTTCAATAAAAAGGCATTAAATAAAATTAAAATAGTTTATGTGGGCGATTCGAATAATATTGCAAACTCTTTTGCTTATGCTGCAATGATTCTAAAATTAAATATGATTTTTTGTTGCCCTAATAAATATAATAAAAGTGTAAAAAAAATTTTAAAAAATAATCCAAATATTGATATCACGGATAATTTAATTTATGCATCTTCAAATGCTGATGTCATTTATACTGATGTATGGACAAGCATGGGAATGGAAAAAGAAAATAAAGTA